>Ga0207770_100015_pt1 | contig 218651 bp, 206 predicted proteins | sample A23E2SouthBayCA_FD_187729 | JGI IMG/M metagenome (GOLD analysis project Ga0207770, IMG submission 187729) | Aerobic enrichment media microbial communities from Eden Landing Ponds, California, USA - A23 E2 (SPAdes) | ecosystem: Environmental > Aquatic > Marine > Unclassified | place: Emeryville...
CCCCCCCCGCCGGTCGCGTTGTTGTGGTTCGATGCCACGACCAGTTTGCATCGACGGTGGTTCCCGCCGGTCGCTCCCTGGCGTCACACGCATGTTACCACTCCCCACACTTTAATCTTGGTATCATACCGCATCCTACAGGGAGCGTAACGTTGACAGTGGTACCTCCCAGAGAGGCACACATGGCCAAGACAAACGTCGACCTTCCCGACCGGATCATCACCGAAATCGACCGTCTCGTCGAGTCAGGCGAGTTCCTCAACCGCGAGCAGGCCTACGAGGAACTGCTGACGATGGGTGTTTCCGCCTACGGCCCGGCCGAAGAAGAGACACAGGAACCCGGCGAGGACCTCTTCGAACAGAACATGAACGATCAGACCGACCCGGCGGCCCGCGACGAGGGCGGCGACGACTACACGTTCTGAGCGACCGAGCCCGAAGGGGTTCGGCCACGTCCCGAGTGCCGGGTATTCTCGCCTCCGTTTTCGCTCGTCTCTGGAATGTGACCGGCCACGGGCACGGACAAGGTACGCACGACAGTCGGCGGTTCGGTCGCCAGCCAGTGAAGGAGTGTATCCGGGGTTTCGGCGCGTGACACGCGTCTGACGGAGAGTTATGGGCCGGTAGGGACTGGGTGAGGACAAGGATGGCAGAGACAGAAGAGATCACCGTCGCGACGACGAGCGCCGGCGTCGGCGGCCAGGGCGAACCCGGCCGTTCGGTCGACCTGCCGGTGGTCGAACTCCTCACGGGACGGGGGTTCGTCACCGGGAAGTCCGGGTCGGGCAAGTCTAACACGGCCTCGGTCATCGCCGAGAACCTGCTGGACAACGGGTTCGGGATGCTCATCGTCGACATCGACGGCGAGTACTACGGACTCAAGGAAGAGTACGAGATCCTCCACGTCGGAGCCGACGAGGAGTGCGACATCCAGGTCACGGTCGAACACGCCGAGAAGATCGCGTCGCTGGCCCTGGAGCAGAACGTCCCGATCATCCTCGACATCTCTTCGTTTCTCGACCAGGACGAGGCCGAGGACCTGCTCACCGAGGTCGCCAGACAGCTCTTCGCCAAGGCGAAAAAGCAGAAACAGCCGTTCCTCCTGCTCGTCGAAGAGTGCCACGAGTGGATCCCGGAGCAGGGATCGGTCGGCGAGGTCGGCCAGATGCTCATCAAGATCGGCAAACGGGGGCGTAAGCACGGCCTCGGGATGGTCGGCATCTCACAGCGCCCGGCCGACGTGAAGAAAGACTACATCACGCAGTGTGACTGGCTGGTCTGGCACCGGCTGACCTGGAATAACGACACCAAGGTCGTGGGCCGGATCATCGACTCGGAGTACGCCGACGCCGTCGAGGACCTGGACAACGGCGAGGCGTTCATGATGACCGACTGGGCCGAGACGATCCGCCGAGTGCAGTTCCACCGCAAGCAGACCTTCGACGCCGGCGCGACGCCCGGACTCGACGACTTCGAACGCCCGGAACTCAAATCCGTCAGCGAGGACCTCGTCAGCGAACTGGAGACGATCAGCGACGAGAAAGAGCAGACCGAGAGCCGTCTCCGAGAACTCAGGGAGGAACTGGACAAGAAGAACTCCCGAATCGCAGAACTGGAGACGGAACTGCAGGACGCTCGCGACATGACCCGGATGGCCGAACAGTTCACCGAAGCCCTGCTGGACCACGTCGAGGGGTACAACCCCGGCCGTACGCAGAAGGAGAAAGAACGGACCCGGCAGGCCCAGTTGCGGGGGACTCCACCGCAAAAGCCTCCAGCGCCACCGGACCGTGACGGCGCTTCGGGAGACGAAGACGACGACGCGCAGGGAGAGGACGAACAAGCGGACGAGGTGAGTGCCGACACCACGTCCGGCGGTGGGTTCGGTGACGCGTTCGGCTCGTTCGCCGACGACGGTCCGGCGATCGCCGGCGGGACCGACGACGCCACCGCGAACGGTTCCGCAACCGCCGACGCCAGCAACGGGAGTTCGACCGCCGAAGCCAATAACGGGACCTCGACCGCCGACGATAACAACGGCTCCGCGTCCGCTGAGGCGACAGATTTCGACTTCGCTCCCGCGGACTTCGGCGGTACGGACGCGGACGCCGAAGCAGCGTTCGCCGACGCGATCGCGGCGGCCGACGAGGCGACGGCAGCAACCGACGACTCGACAGGGGCCGATTCGGACGACCCGGAGTTGTCCGAGGCCACAAAAACGCCCGACAGTCGGGACGGCGAGGGACCGGCCGCGTCGAAACCACGGTTCCTCGTCGACTTACAGGTCGAGATCGACGAGATGGACCGCAAGACCCGGCGGATGCTCGCCTACTACGTCGACCAGGGGCCCGATACGCCGCTGAACGCTCACTTCTCGGCAGGTGGGAGCGGGGATCGGACGAACGCGTACGCCAGAAACCGACGGCTCAGACTCGCCGGATTCATCGAACACGTGGGTCGCGGCCGGTACGCACCGCGACTCCGTGCACTCGTGGAGGATGAAGCGCCCGACGACCTCGATGTCACCGATCTCGTCTCGGCCGTCGCCGACCTCCGTGAGGAGATCGGGCGGGTCTGAAACGCATCGGTGTCGCAGGATGGGGCAATTGTCGACACCCAGTCGACGCGAGAACGAGGGTGCTCGTGAAGCGGTTACCGAATGCCGGAGACCAGATCCTCCAGCGCGGCCCGCGGGTCGTCGGCTTTCGCGACGCCACTGGCCAGCAGCACACCGGTCGCCCCGAGATCGCCCGCCGAGACGACGTCTTCGCCGGTAGAGATCCCCGCGCCACAGAGCACGTCGACGTCGTCGTCGACCGCGCCGGCGGCCTCCACTGCGTCACGCACGATGTCCGGATCGGCCTTGCTGACGGGCGTCCCGGTTCCGATCAGCTCCGGCGGTTCGACCGCCACCGCGTCCGGTCCGAGGGCGGCCGCAGCGGCGATCTGTTCGGGATTGTTCGCACAGACGATCGTCTCCAGATCCACTCGTTCTGCAGCGTCGAGCGAGCCATCGACGTCGGCCAGCTTGAGACGGTTCTCGGAGTGGTTCAGGAGCGTCCCGGTCGCGCCTGCGTCCGCGACTGCTTCGGCCAGTGTGCTGCCAGTGTGACTGCCGTGTTCGACGGGGCTGACGTGCTGTGCCCACGTCTCGACGCCCGTGTCTGCGACCGAATCGACGTGTGCGGCCTGCGGTGCGACGGCGACGCGGACGCCAGTGTCGTCGGCCACGTCGGCCGCCGCGGTTGCGACTTCGATCGGGTCACACGGGTACGCCTTGAGGTTCACCAGAACGAACATAGCATGACCACCGGACGCCGGGGACAAATACGTTGTGCGACCGCTCCGTGTCGCGGCCGCTATCGTTAATACGGAGAACGAAAAATACCAACGAGAGATTGCCGTGAGTGAACTGGTCCCCGACGAACCGACGGTGTTGATCGTAGAAGACGAACGCCATCTGGCAGATCTCTACGCGGACTACGTCGACGACGAGTACACCGTTGTCACTGCCTACAGCGGCGAAGAAGCCGTCGATCGGCTCCACGACGCGATCGACGTGGTCCTGCTCGATCGCCGGATGCCGGTGCTTTCGGGCAACGAAGTACTGGCGGCCATCGAGAACCACTCGGTGGATTGCCGGGTGGCGATGGTGACGGCGGTCGACCCCGACTTCGACATCATCGAGATGGGCGTCGACGACTACCTCATCAAGCCAGTAACACAGGACGAGATTCGAGAGGTCGTCGACCGGCTGTTCAAGATCTCGAAGTACAACGAACAGTTCAAGCAGTTGACCTCGAAGAAACTCAAGCGAAACGTGCTGCAACTCGAGAAACCGCCGCGTGCGCTCGAGGAGAGCGAGAAGTTCCAGCAGTTACAGGACGACATCGCGGAACTCGAATCGAACGTCGAGACGATCGCGGACGACCTCGAGGTCGAAGAGCGAGACTTGCGTCTCTAATCTTTTCGCTTGACGACGTCGCCGAGCGTGTACTCTCCGCTCGAAGAGCCCCCGCTCCACTCCTCGTCGGCGTCGGTCCCGCCGGCGTCCAGCGAGATGTCGAGTTCCCGTTCGAGTTTGGTCTGTACGTCGTCGGTGGGAAGGGTGTCGCCCCGTTCGAGCTTCCTGATGAGGCTCGCTTTCAGGTTGAGTTCGCGCGCCAGGTCCTCCTGACTGAGGCCGCGCGACTCGCGCGCGTCGCGGATCAGTTCGTCGTAGTCCTGTGCCAGTTCGTCCATCTCGTCGAACATGTCGTGGCGGGGTCGGGAACTGGAACTGCTGGACCCGCTCGAGCCACTCGACCCGCTGGACCCGCTGGACGAGGAGCTACTGGTGGAGTACTTCGTCGAGGTCGACGAGGAGTCTTGGGTCTTGACTTCGGTCCCGAAATCGGTACATTCGTCGCAGACGTCGAGCTCGGCACCCTCGATCTTCACGCGATTCGGTGAAGCGACGTCCTTCCCGCACATCTCACACTGAACCATACAGACGGATTCGACGCGGCGAGGCATAAATGGTGCGCCACGGCAGAGACGTTTCGGGCGTTCGAGTCGTACGCCGTCTCACGCCAGTTCGCGCATGGCGTAGTAGAACCGCTGCAGCGCCGTCAGATGGCCGACGACGGCGAAGACGACGAGGAGCCAGCCCACGATCGTCAGTCCCTGGAACGACCCGGTGACGACGGTCGCGACGCCGCCGACGACGCCGATCAGGGCGAGACGATCGGCTCGTCCCAGCAGGCCCCCGTAGACGCGGTCGAGGTCGACGGCCTGGGCCTGCGTGCCGAGATAGGAGGTCATCAGGACGCCGGTCACGGCGGCCAGTCCGAGGTCGTAGCGTCCGATCCCGGCAGCCAGCCCGACCAGCATGACGATGTCGGCGTACCGGTCGAGCACGTGATCGAGCAGGTCGCCGCCCGCCGAGGCCGTGTCGAGTTCTCGCGCGAGCGCGCCGTCGACGAGGTCGAGCCAGCCGTTACAGAAGACGAGCACGGCACCGACACCGTACAGGAGTGGGCGATCACCGGCGAGGAAGAACACCCCACCAGCGGCGACCGACAGCGCGAACGCGACGACGCTGACGCCGTTGGGTGAGATGCCCAGTCGCTTCGCGACCGTCACGAACGGGCCCAGGGCCCGGTCTGCCACCGAGCGGTACTGATCCAGTGTCATAGGTAGTCGACGAAGGAGACGGTGCCGGCACTCGGTTCGCGCTCGCCCGACAGCACTGCGTCGATGGCTTCGACCACCGACTCGACCGAGCGGTCGGTCGTGTCGATCTCGTAGACGCTGTCCATCCCGTGGTGCTCGACTGCCTCGGTGAGGATCACGTCCAGCGCCTCGCTCTCGGCGTTCTCGGCGATCGAGGCCTCGCTCTCGTCCCTGCCGGCGAGGCGCTGCTCGATCGTCTCGGGGTGGGCGCGCAACACGATCACGCGGTCGACCTCGAAGTGGTGGGCGAGGTGGGACTCCACCACCACGTCGTCGCGGTCGTCGAGCCACTCGTCGATCGCCTCGAAGTCCGCGACGACACTGTCCCGGTCCTCGTCGACGCCCGCGTCGAGTCCCTCGTCCTTGATCGCGTCGTTGAGGTGGATCACGTCGAGATCGGTGTCGAGCCGTGAGGTCGCGGTCGTCTTGCCGGTCCCCGGGGTGCCCGTTACGGCGACGCGCATCAGTCGAGCACTCCGTTGACGACCTCGACGGCTCGTTTCGCGTCCTCGCGCGTGCCACAGGTGATCCGGATGCACTCGGGGAGGCCGAAACTCGAACAGTCCCGGACGATGACGCCCTCGTGCTGGGCCGCGTCGGCCACGGCGCTCCCGTCGCCCACCTCGGCGAGGACGAAGTTGCCCCCGCTCTCCCACGTCGGAGCGTCGAGGTGCTCGTGGTAGTACTCGCGGGCCCAGCGAGCCGTCTCGACGGTCTGCTCGACGTGGTCGTCGTCGTCCAGCGCGGCCAGGCCAGCGCGGCAGGCCAGTTCGCTCGCGGCGAAGGGCGTGTTGATCCGCGCGTAGGCGTCGGCCCATCCCTCGGGGACGAGACCGTAGCCCAGTCTGACGCCAGCCAGCCCGTAGACCTTCGAGAACGTGCGGAGGATCGCCACGTCGTCGCGCTCGTCCAGCAGGTTCCGGGCGCTCTCGCGGTCGGTGAACTCGCCGTAGGCCTCGTCGACGACGACGAGCGTCTCGTCGCGGGTCCGGTCGGCGACCTCGACGATCGCTTCGTTCGAGAACTCGCTGCCGGTGGGGTTGTGCGGGCTGGTGAGATAGACGATCCGTTCGCCGTCGTAATCTTTCAGCACCGTCTCGGCGGTCTGGGCGAAGTCCTCGGCCTTCGAGAGCGTGTACTCATGGACGTCGCCGTGGTGGAAGCGCGCGCTCATCGGGTAGTAGGCGAAGCCCGGCGACGGCACCAGGACGGCGTCGCCCGGCTCCAGCATGGCGCGGGCGAAGTAGTCCAGGACGCCGTCGCCGCCGTTGCCGAGCCACACCTGTTCGGCCGGCAACTCCCAGCGCTCCCCGAGGCGCTCGGCGAGGTCGGCGTGGGACGCTTTCGGGTACGAGTGCATCCGCTCGGCCGTCTCACCGATCGCCTCGACGGCCTTCGGACTCGGGCCGTACATGTTCTCGTTCGACGCGAGTTTCACGAGGTCGTCCGGGTCGAGGCCGATCTCCCGGGCGACCTCTTCGATCCCCCGCCCGGCGCGATAGACGCTGTGGGCCGAGAGGTCCCGTGGTTGCATACCCGAGGCAAGCGGACGGGAGGGCATAAGCGTGCTCACTCTCTGCGGGAGTGTCCCATTGTAGCGGCTGATAGCGTGGGGGGAGACGATATTATACGGGACTCGGAGGTGTGAAGCGATGCCGTTACTCATCGACCTCCGAAAACTATCGATCATCAATCATACGGACGGTTGTCGGTCTTCACCAGATCGACCGCGCGATAGCGTGCGGTCGACTGGGTAAACGCCGACAACCGTCCGTATCAGCTCATCCAGAACGGGGCCGAGAACGTGACGACCTCGCTGGAGACGACGATCGATTTCCACACACCGGAACTCAAACACGACAGCGCACCGGCGATCGTCGAAGACGCACTGACCCACGTCCGTCGGGACTCGATGTCGATCGTCCTGGATTCGGTCGTCGACATCGCCGATTCGAACGTGGCGTTCAAACTCCGCATCTTCCTCGTCCCCGACTCCGGACCGTTCGTCCACGTCGTCGATCAGCTGGAACTCGATCGCTCGACGGCCGAACCGACGCGAGCGAGTCCCGGTGAGGTCAAGAAACTGGATATGTCGGCCGACGAAGAGATCGACTTCGGCGAGTAGATCCACCCGTTTGATTACAGTCGAGTCCCCAGCCAGAGCCATGGCAGCAGTACTGGCTGGCGTTTACGCCGTCCACCTCGTCTTCGCGGCGCTGTGGACGGGAAGTGTCGTGTTCGTGACTATCGGAGTGTTGCCGACGGCGATGTCGGGCGAGAGCGATCCCGCCCCGCTCTCGTCGACGATCGACCGCCTCCAGACGGTCTCGCGGGCGAGCGCCCTCCTCCTCTTCCTGACCGGGGGTCACCTCGCGGGGACACTGTACACCGTGCCGTCGCTCACGGGATCGCTCCGGGGGAACCTCGTCATCCTGATGCTCGTGCTGTGGTTCGCCCTCGCAGCGCTCGTCGAGATCGGGTCGAGCAAACTTCAGGACGGCTTCGACCAGCAGAAACTCCGCGAACCGGCCCGAGAGGCACGTCCCTTCTTCCTCGCTGCGACGGCTGTTTCGATCCTCCTGCTACTCGACGCGGGCGTTCTGCTGGGCGTCTAAGAACGCTCACAGTCGCCCGTCGAGTTCGTCCGCACACCGTAGCGCCAGCGCTGCGATCGTCAGCGTCGGGTTCATCGATCCCGCCGTCGGGAAGACGCTCGAAGAGGCGATCCAGCAGTTGTCGAGGTCGTGGATCCGAAGCGTCGGATCGACGACGCTCTCGCTCGGGTCGGTGCCCATCCGGGTCGTTCCCATGTGGTGGTAGGCCGGCCCGGTCGAGTCCGGTCCTGCGGTCCAGCCCACGTCGACGCCCAGTTCGTCGAGGACAGCGTGCTGGACCTCGTTGGCGCGTTCGATCGTCCGGCGGACGCGCTCGCCCCACGACCAGTGGATCTCCGGGACGGGATTGCCGTGGTCGTCGGTCGTCGACGTATCGAGTGTGATGCGATTCTCGGCACGCGGAGGCTGCCCGACGAGTCCCCCCATCGCGATGTGGGTGCCGTAGGCGGCCCGGAGGTCGCCGAGCAGTTCGTCGCCCCACGTCTCCGCATCGAGGGCCTGCTCGACCGGCGAGGGGCCCGCATAGTTGAGAAACTCGAGTTTGATCGGCGAGAGCGGCCCGTCGGCCGCCGGGACGACCGTCTCGCCGTCGCCATCAGCCTCGACCGCCTGGCCGGGTTCGTCGTAGAACTGGTGACTCTCGCTCGTGATGAATCCGACGTGGTTCTGGCGAGTCTGCCGGTCGAGCGTCCCGCCCGCGCCAGCGAAGAGATGTTCCATGAAGTATCGGCCGACGGCACCCGAGGAGTTGGCGAGGCCGTCCGGGTGTACAGGCGAGCGTGACAGCAAGAGCAGACGCGGGATCTCGACGCCGCCCGCGGCCAGCACGAACTGGCGGGCTTCCTGCCGGTGTTCGGTCCCGTCAGGCGTGGCGTAGACGGCGGCCTCGATCTGCTCGTCGCTCTCGCCACCCGTCTCCAGTCGCTGTACCGGGGCGCGATCGATCACCCGTGCCCCTGCGTCCTCGGCCTTCGCGACGTGGTGATCGGCGCTGTACTTGGCGCCCGACGGACAGACGGGCTGGCAGGTGCCGTAGCCGACGCAGGGGCTGCGGTCGTCGTAGCCCTCGGAGTTGCGGGCGTTGGGGACGCTGTGGGTGGCGATGCCGAGTCGCTCGCAGGCCGGCGCGAACAGCGAGTCGCTGTAGGATGGTTCGAACCCCGGCATCGGAAACGGGCCCTCGCGCGGCGGCGCGAAGGGGTTGTCGGCCGCGCCGGAAACCCCCAGTGCCTGCTCGGCTTCGGCGTAGTAGTGCTGGAGGTCTGTGTAGTCGATAGGCCACGCCGGATCGTCGTTGGGGTGCGCGCCCGCGAAGTCGGCCTCGTGGAGGCGCATCACCATCCCCTGCCAGTGGAGCGTCGAGCCGCCGACGCCCTTCACCCGGCTCCGGTTCAGCGGGTAGAACTGTTCGCCAGCGGTCGAGTAGTCGTCACGCTGGCCACCCATCTCCCACACCGAGAGATCGTCGTGTGCCGGCCGGATCGACCGCTCCATCTGCTCGGGCCGGTCGTCGAAGTCGAACCGCGGTCCCGCTTCGAGGACGACCACACCGTAGCCAGCGCTCGCGAGTCGGTGCGCGATCAGCGCGCCGGCCGGCCCCGCACCGACGACGCAGACGTCCTGTCGCGGTGCTGGCGTACGGGATTGCACACCGATGGATTAGGCAATCCTAAACTTATGGGTTGTCATCCTGCCGAACACTGTGCGGCAGGGCTCGGTAGGCGAACAGAGTGCTATCGGTGTCCCGTCGAGCAGCACGAGACGGGCTGTGGAAGTTGAACGACGGAACATTGTCCCGCGTCCACGCCAACCCCTATAATCGTGCGCTCTCACCCTCAGCTATGGACGTACTCCTGACTGGTGCGTGTGGTACCGTCGGCACCGCGGTCAGCGACCACCTCGATCACGAGTTCTCGCTGCTGGACAAGCAGGAGACTGACGACATCGACTACGTCGCCGACGTGACTGACTACGACGCGATCCGACCCGCCTTCGACGGCGTCGAGGCGGTCGTCCACCTCGCGGAGTACCCCGCGACCGACGCCAGCGAAGCGACGATGTTCGACAACATGCGAGGCATGGCGAACGTGTTGCGGGCGGCTCGCGAGGCCGGCGTCGAGCAGGTCGTCTACGCCTCCTCGAACCACGCCCAGGGGATGTACGAGATCGACAACGCCCCCGACATCTACGATCCAGATTTCGACCTCGTCGTCGACCACACCGACCCCGTGCGGCCGGATTCGTTCTACGGGACAGGGAAGGTGTTCGGGGAAGCGATCGGCCGCCAGTACGTCGAACTGCACGACGACGGGCCAGCGCAGTTCCACGCGCTCCGGATCTGCACGGTGCGATCCGAAGCCTACGATCACCCGACCGGCGATGCCGAGGCCGGTGTCGACGATGGCCGCTTCGAGCGCGGGAGCGAGGAGTACGAAGCGGCGGCAGCGCGGATGCGGGCGATGTGGCACTCGCGGCGTGACGTGGCCCAGCTGGTCGAGTGCTGTCTCCAGTACGACCGGCCGGGCTTCGACGTGTTCTACGGCGTCAGCGACAACAGCGCGCGGTGGTTCGATCTGGCGCACGCTCGTGAGACGATCGGCTACGAACCGCTGGACAGCGGTGACGAGGGACGCTGAGCAGGATCATTCGGGCGGAGATCGATCGCCGTCGTGCGCTGAACGCGGTCCAGCGCCAGTAGTGCTGCGCCAGCGGCTGGCGACCGGTCCGGATCGACGATCTCGAACGCGTGGTAGGAAGCCGCCAGTCGCTCGGCGAGTGCGGTCGCACAGACCGATCGAGCGATTGGAATATCGTCTGCGGCCGCCTCTGATACCTGCGGGGCGATCGGGTCGAGTTGTTTGCCTGATTCTGTCGTCGAGTGCCCGTCTGATCGTGTTCTGGACGACATCGTGGGCCGCGCCTAACCGATTGTACTCTGGACTCGCGCCACCGCCTTCGGCACGGTCGAGGACCGTGCCGTTCAGATCAGCGCCGACGGCACTTGTCGAGGTGCCACCACCGTAGACACAGACTGCGACGCTTGCCCACTATTTAGGAGCGACGAACAGAGGATAATAGATTCCGCGGGCCCAGTCAGGGAATGCGGACGCTGTGTTTCAGAGTGCCGACGCCCTCGATCTCGATCTCGACCTGGTCGCCGTTTTCCAGCGGCCCGACGCCCGCGGGCGTCCCGGTCGCGATGACGTCGCCCGGTTCCAGCGTCATGTAGGCGGTGATCTCCTCGATCAGTTCCGGGACCGAAAAGATGAGGTGATCGATCGAGGACGACTGCCTGGTCTCGCCGTTGACGCGACTCTCGATCGTTGCGTCGTCGGGCACGTGTTCCGGCGTCGCGACCAGCGGGCCGATCGGGCAGGCGTTGTCGAAGGCCTTCCCGCGAACCCAGTTCTGTTCGACCTCCTGGTCGTCGCGGTTCGAGAGGTCGTTGACGCAGGTGTAGCCCGCGATCACGTCCTCGGCGTTGCGCTGTGTGACGTTCTTGCACTGTTCGCCGATGACGACGCCGAGTTCGGCCTCGTAGTCGATGCGCTCCTTGTCGGCCAGCAGCGTCACCGTCTTGTTGTGGCTCGTGACGGTGTTGGGCGGTTTCAGGAACAGGAGCGGCCGATCGGGCACGTCGTTGTCCATCTCGTCGGCGTGGTCGGCGTAGTTGCGCCCGACACAGACGATCTTCGTGGGTTCACAGGGTGGGAGAACGTCGACCTCCTCCGGCGGGTAGGACTCGTCGCCGAAGGCGATGCGGCCGTAGGGGCCGGCGGCCGCCGTGACGACCGGCTCACCGTCTTCGACGGTCCAGCGTCCGCCACGGACGTTGCCGGCAGAGTCGCGAAATCGAACACGCTTCATACGGCCGGCAACACGGCGGGTACTGATAAGCGTTTACACGGGGATTCGGGGACCGTCCGGCGGTACGACGGCTGTCTATCCACCTGTCGTCAGCCGTCGGTTCCGGTCCCGCTCCGCGGCGATCGGTTATCGGCATCCATCGTCGTGAACGACTCCGAATCGATCGGATCCTCGATGTCGCCAGTCACCGACTCCAGCAGGTCCGTGATCGTCACCATGCCGATCACGTCGCCGTCCTCGATGACGAGTGCGAGTTCCTGTTTCTCGGCCTGGAACTGGTCGATCGCGTCGCTCACGTCCGCGTCCGGCGACAGCGTCACCGGCGGGGCAGCGAGTTCAGCCAGATCGATGTCGCCACTGGTCAGTTTCTCGCGGTGTCGAGCGAGGATCGGGAAATAGAGTATCCCCTTGAACTCCGTCAGATCCTCCCCGACGAGCGGATACCGTGTGTGTGGATCGGCCTCCATCCGGTCGAGGTTCTCCTCGGTGTCGACCGCAGTCGAGAGGGAGACGACCTCTTCCGCGTCGACCATCACCTCTCGGACGGGACGCTCGCCGATCTGTAGCGCGTTCATCACTTCCTCGCGGCGTTCCTCGGTCAGATCTCCTTCGTCGAGCACCGAACCGAGTTTGTTCCGCAGGTCCGCGCGGGACTCGATCACGTCCTCCTCGGTTTCGAGCCACGCGCCGGTCATCTCGATGCCGAACAGTTTGAGCGTCCACTTGGCGACCGAGTCGCCAAGCGAGATCAGCGGTGAAATGAGCCAGTTGAAGTAGTACAGCGGTCCCGCCCCGTACCGACACACCATCCGCGAGCGCTCGACGCCGAGGTACGTCGGTGTCTGCTCGCCGTGGGTCAGGTGGATCAGGTTGATGATCAGGAACGCGATGATCGCCCCTGATCCGATCGAGGCGAGCACCGTGTTCTGGAAGAGAGGCTCGAAGATCGCCGCCAGCGCCGGTTCGGCGACGATCCCGACCGCGATACTCGACGCGGTAATCCCTACCTGACAGGTCGTGAGATAGATCTCCAGATTGTTCGTCATCTCCCACGCCCGTTCGAGTGCCGGGTGACCGTCACCGACGAACTCGTCCTCGGTAAACTGCCTCGCTCTCGTGAGCGCGAACTCGATCGCGACGAAGAAGCCGTTAGCCAGTATGAGACCCAGACCGGCGACCAGCCGAATCAGTATCTCGATCGTGTTCATTTCGCCCGGCCTTTCTCGCTCGAGCGGTATATGTTCGGTGGCTCTTGAATCGGGATCCCGATCTGTTCGACCGGGTCGACCGAACCGCTTTTGAGCGGGCACGGGCTACCCGAGCGCAATGAGAATACTCGTCGTCGGCGCTGGGGCGATGGGGCGGTGGTTCGCCGAGAGCGTCGCGACCGACGACGATGCGGTCGCGTTCGCCGATACCGACGAGCGGGCCGCACAGTCGGCCGCGAACGGGGTCGGGGGCCGCACGCTCACGCCCCCCGTCGACGAATCGTTCGATCTCGTCTGCATCGCCGTTCCCCTGCCCGCTGCCGAGTCCGTCATCGACCAGTACGCCGAGACAGTCGAGGGAGCACTCTGTGACGTGACTGGGAGCATGGCCGGACCGATCGAGGCGATGCGGGCGAGCGTTCCCGACGCCGAGCGGATGAGCCTCCACCCGCTCTTCGCCCCCGAGAACGCGCCGGGCAACCTCGCCGTCGTCACTGACGCCGACGGTCCCGTGAGTGAGACGGTCCGTGACCGACTCGCCGCGGGGGGCAACGACCTCGTGGAGACGACGCCCGACGAACACGACGAGGCGATGGAGACCGTTCAGGCCGGCGCTCACACTGCTGTGCTGGCGTTCGCGCTGGCGGCCGATGACGTGCCCGAGGCCTTCCAGACGCCGATCTCGGAGGGCCTGTTCGGCCTCGTCGAGCAGGTGACCGGCGGCGAGGCCCGCGTCTACGCCGACATCCAGTCCGCCTTCGACGGGGCTGACGACGTGGCCGCGGCCGCTCGGGAGATCGCTGACGCCGACGACGAGGCCTTCACCGAACTGTACGAGGACCTGCGATGAACGACGAGACCCGCGAGGCCGTTCGGTCGAACGCGAAGTATCTCCGACAGGTGCGTCCGATCGATCCCGATGAGATCTGTGAGTACATCGAGAGCCAGCCACACCCCGCCGTGGTTCGGAAGATCCTGCGCGAGGAGGCGTTCGATCTCGGACTGGTCGAGCGAGCGGACGGCACCTTCGAACCGGTCGCCGACGGGCCGGCGACGACGGCGTTCGACGGCGTCGACGCGCTCCCCGACGAGCACGTGCGCCGGCTCGAAGACCTGCTGGTCGAGCGCGAGGGTGTCGGTTGGCCAGAAGGCGAGAGCGGCGACCGCCTCCGCGCACGCATTCGGGAGATCAAAGAGCGCTACCTGCAGCAGTCGCCCGTCGAGTACGACGACCTGACGGCGCTGGCTTACGCGATCTATCACCTGCCGGACTACTACGCCGTCTCTCAGTACGTCCTCGCCGACCTGATCGCCGACGGCCTCGTCCCGAACCGACCACGCGTCCTTGACGTGGGGGCCGGCGTCGGCGGTCCCGCGCTCGGCCTGCTCGACCTGCTCGGTGAGGACGCGCTCGTCGACTACCACGCCGTCGAACCGAGCGCGGCGGCCGACGTGCTCGGTGCCGTCCTCGACAGTACGGGCTCAAACGTCCAGACGACCATCCACCGAACGACGGCCGAGGCGTTCGAACCCGAGGACGAATTCGACCTGATCCTGTTCGCGAACGTCCTGAACGAACTGGACGATCCGGATAGTGTGGTCGAGCGCTACCTCGAGAGCCTCGCGGCCGACGGCTCGCTCGTCGCCATGGAACCGGCCGATCGCAACACTGCACTCGGCCTGCGAGAGATCGAACGGGCAGTTGCCGACGACGGCCCGGCCACCGTGTACGCGCCGACCGTTCGCCTGTGGCCCCACGAGTCACCCACCAGTGAGTCGTGGTCGTTCGCCGTCCAGTCCGACATCGAGGTGCCGCCGTTCCAGCGCCGTCTCGACGAGGACGCCACCGATCCCGACCACGACCCGGGCGAGTTCGTCAACGTCGACGTGCAGTACGCCTACTCAGTCCTTCGGACCGACGGGAAGACGGCGATCGACGCTCGCGGCAACCGCTCGCAGGTCGCCAAGATGGCCGAAGCCGAGGCCTACGTCACCGACCGGATCAACCTGCTCGCCGTGAAACTGAGCGACGATCTGAGCGACGGCGGGAACCCGCTGTTCCTGATCGGCGACGGGAGTCAGCAGACCGACCACTTCGCCGTGCTGACCGAGGAATCGATCCTCAACGAGGATCTCCGCGCTGCCGACTACGCCGATCTGCTCGTCTTCGAGAACGCGCTCGTCCTCTGGAACGACGACGAGCGAGCGTACAACGTCGTGGTCGACGGTGAGACGGTCGTGGATAGCGTGGTTTGAACGAAGTGAAAACCACGTTAGGGCGAGCGGGAGCGAATTACGAGGCGCTACATGCCTCGAAAATGTGAACGGCGAAGCGAGTGATACGGAAAGTTGTAGGTCTTTACCAGATCGACCGTACGCAGTCGTCCGGTCGACTGGGTAAACGTCTACAACTTTCCGTATGAGCCGTGAACAGCGACACGCGAGCAGCGTGGTTCGAGCGTAGCGAGAATCACGTAAGGGTGAGCGGGAGCAAAGCGACACGCGAACCGCGAAGCCGACCCTGCAAGGCACTCGTCGCCGGTGTGCTTTTGCCCCTCTCGGCCTGACGGACGGTATGGACGAGGAGCCGTCGATCCTCCTGACGAACGACGACGGGATCGAAAGCGTCGGTTTCCGGGCACTGTACGACGAACTGACCGAGGTCGGTAACGTGACAGCTGTCGCGCCACAGGTCGACCAGAGCGCGGTCGGGCGTGCCATCTCCCACGAGGTCACTGTCCACGAGCACGACCTCGGGTACGTCGTCGAGGGAACGCCGACCGACTGCGTCGTGGCCGGAATCGAGTCGCTCGTTCCCGAGACGGATCTGGTGGTCGCCGGCTGCAACCGCGGTGCAAACCTCGGGGCGTACGTGCTCGGCCGATCCGGCACGGTCAGTGCGGCCGTCGAGGCGACCTTCTTCGACGTGCCGGCGATGGCCGTCTCGATGTACATCCCCGTCCGCGAGGACGCTGCGTTCACCGAGGTCGAGGAGAACTACGACAGCTACGGTGAGGCGACCCGCGCAGCAGCCTTCCTCGCGGACCACGCTCTCGAAGCCGGCGTCTTCGAGCAGTGCGACTATCTCAACGTCAACGCCCCCGTGGCCGACTGGGGGCCTGCCGAGATGGCGATCACCGAGCCCTCGCAGGTGTATCAGATGGGTGCGGAACGGAACGGTGGCACCGTGACGCTGCACGACCGGATCTGGGAGCGGATGGCGGAAGGAGACATCCCCGACCCCGACGGGACGGACCGACGGGCCGTCGTCGACGGGAAGGTCAGCGTCTCGCCACTGACCGCTCCCCACACGACAGAGCACCACGGGGTGCTGGACGGCCTCGCGGCGACGTACGATGGCATCGAGTGAAACTGACGGTTAGACGCTTCTCAGTCGACACAACGACTCCGGACGGTCGATCTGATACAGACTGACAACTGTCCGTACGAGACTATCATGCCTGTCCGATCTCTTCGTCGATCGGGTCTCGGAGCTCGCCGGCGATCGTCTCGAACGCGTCGGTCGCCGTCACGAGTCCGATCGTGTGACCGTCTTCGACGACGAGAGCGAGTTCCTGATTCGCCGCCTGGAAACGGTCGATGAGGTCGCTGACCGGCATATCCGGCGATACGGTTATCGGATCGGTCGCGATTTCGGCGATGGTCGTCTGGCCGGATTCGAGCGCGTCGTAGTGCTGGAGCACCTGTGGCGTGTAGACGATCCCGACCGGTTCGTCGAGGTCGTCCTCGACGACCGGGTAGCGCGTCAGCGGTGTCTGCTCGATCACCGCCAGGTTCGCAGCGGGATCGTCGGTCGTCGACAGCGGGACGATCTGCTCGCGGTCGACCATGATGTTCTCGGCGTCGATCTGATCGATGGCGATCGCATTGATCACCTCGCGTCGTCGCTCTTCCGGGAGACCGCTGTTCGAGAGGATCGACCCCATCTGGCTGAGGAGTTCACCACGCGATTGCGAGCCCCCGCCTTCCTCTTCGGCCCAGGACCGGGTGATCTCGACGCCCAACAGCGAGAGCAACGCTTTTGCGATCCAGTCCGCGAGTCGGATGACCGGCGAGAGCAGGGTCGTCCACCAGTAGAGGATCGGCGCACCGTACTTCGCGATAGTCTTCGTCCGTTCGATCCCGAGGTAGGTCGGTGCCTGCTCCCCGACGGTCAGGTGCAGGAGGTTGATGATCGCCAGTCCGCCGATCGCCGCGAGTGCGGTGTGGCCGCCTTCCCCGCCCCCGCCCGCGAGGCCGCCGAGCCCGACGGCTTTGATGGCCGGATCGAGCACTGCTGCCACCGCCGGTTCGGCGACCACACCGAGCCCGACGCTACAGATCGTAATCCCGAGCTGACAGCCCGACAGGTAGATCTCCAGTCGCTCGGTCATCTCCCAGGCGCGTTCGAGTCCGCGCGACCCCTGGAACTCGGACTCGGCGAACTGGCGCACCCGAGTCATCGCGAACTCGATCGTCACGAAGTACCCGTTCCCGAACAGCAAGACAAGGCCGGCGAAGAGTCGGCCGATGGTCGCTGTAGTGACCATAGCGTGTTGGAAGCGTCTGTCGGGGGCGTTGTTAATAGTAGTCATCGACTGCCGGCGACTGGCGGCGGAAGGCATATACGGACCCCAGTCTCGTTTTTCGGCCCGTCTACCCCGTGGCGATGATCGCCGGAGACGACGATGTCGCAAGTGCAAGAACCAAGCCGGGCGAGGCCGAAACACGACCGTGAGCGGGGAGATGATCGAGCCGTCGGTCGACGGGACAGTAGCGTTTCCAAACGCGAGGCTTCTGATCCACATTCGTTCGCGTCCGACGCGTTACGACCGCTGGATACGTGCTGAGAACTGCTTCGGGCCCTCGCCCGGACACAATTGGAGGTCGCTGGCCCGATGAGACTCCGCAACGCTACGCTCTTCGTCGCGCTGGCCGTCGCGTGGGGGAGCGCCTTCACCGCGATCAAGGCGGGACTGGACTACTTCCCGCCCGTCCTGTTCGCTGCCTTTCGCTACGACCTGGCGAGTCTGCTGGTGCTCGCCTACGCAGCGTACGCGACCGATCGGTGGCGGCCTCGCGGCCGCGACGAATGGCTCGTCGTCGCCATCGGCGGTTCGCTGTTGATCGCCGCTTACCACGCCTTCCTCTTCGTCGGAGAACTGGGGACGACGAGTGCAGCGGCCGCCATCGTAGTGAGCCTCTCACCGGTCCTCACCACCGGGTTCGCCCGCGCGTTCCTGCCCGACGAACGGCTCACACCGCTGGGCATCGTCGGTCTCCTGGTCGGGTTCGTCGGCGTCGTCGTCCTCACGGGGCCCGAACAGGACGCCCTTCTCGACACGAGAACGATCTCGCTCGCGCTCGTCTTTCTCGCCGCGGCCTCGTTCGCGCTCGGGAGCGTCCTCACCCGTCGCATCGACGACGAACTCCCCATCGAGACGATGGAGGCCTGGTCGATGGTCGTCGGTGCGGTGCTGTTGCACGCTGTGAGTCTCGCCCTCTCGGAGTCGGTCGCTGAAGTGAAATGGTCGAACGAGGGCGTCCTCGCCCTCGCGTACCTCGTGGTCGTCGCGAGTGCCGCGGGCTTCCTCATCTACTTCGACCTGCTGGAGCGGCTCGGCCCGATCGAAATAAATCTCGTTTCCTACGCCGCGCCCGTCGTGGCGGCGGTGACTGGCTATCTCTTCCTCGAGGAGACGCCGACGGCGCTCGCTGCCGTGGGGTTCCTGTTGATCCTCGTCGGGTTCGTCCTCCTCAAACGGGACGCACTCCGGGAGGCGTACACACGGGTTCGCGAACCGAGCGAACGGCGTGGCTGATGCGGACAGACGTCGCTCGAAATCGAGTGGTCGTTACCGACTCTCGCGTTGCTCGACCTTGTTCAAGTATGGAATCTATGATAGATTCTCGTGAAGATTGTCTCTCTGCTCAGTCTCAGAACAGGGAATCCGGGCGCAACAGGCTCGTTAGTGCTGCCATATATAAGAAGCATACTAACTTATTTTATAAGCGTCTGTTGGATCGGCTAAAGCGTGTCGAACGAGTCGATCACGTCACTCGTCGTGTAGGTCTCGATGACATCCTGTTTCTCGAAATCGGAGTCGTCGCTCCAAATATCGGCATCAGTGGCGAGGGCACACGCCACGTACAACACGTCGTCGGGATCAGTGTCGCCGATTGCTGCGTCGGCCTCTTCGATATACGGATGAAACTCGCTGGCGGGAACGGCTTCGATATACTGGAAGAGGAGGTCGACGAACTGTGCGACGCGATCTGGAGTCATACCAGACTTCTCGACGATCAGTTCCTCGTAGTTCTCGATTTCGTCGTGGACGAACTCGGGCGTCAAGAGATCAGGTTCGAGCGTAACGATGAGTTCGCGGGTTTTCGAGTCTGCGATGAGTGCGGAGATGACGACGTTGGCATCGACAACCAGCTTCATCCGTCGAGATTACTCCGACTCTTCTTCGACGCGTTTGCGTGCGCTCTCGTTGATTTTGTCAGCGATGTCGGCGACGTCGCTCTCGGTGAGCTCGCTAGTGGATGTAAGGTCGTCCATCACTTCAAGCGTCTTGATCTTTTCCTGAATCGCCTGTCGCGTAACCTCACTCCAGTTGATCTCTGGGTGTTTCTCCATTCTTTTTTTCAGGTCATCGTCAACGTTGACAGTGATCGTGGGCATACAGGAGTCTATATGTACACAGAATACTGTGTCTTTCGGTGGGTCCATTTCGTGTATCGTTCCTCGGGCTGCCGCTGGAGAGAGTTATCCCCGTGAAAGCGGGAACTGGACCAGATAATTTTAGCCTCTCTCTCGTGGAAAGCAGGCATGGACGAACAACAGAAAGTAGCGCAATTCATTCAGGAACACGAGATGGAATCACCAGCGGCGTACAGGCTCATTGACCTCGTCTCTGAGCTAGGAGAGGTAGCAAAAGACGCCGCCGAATCGACCGACTACGGTGACGCCCCAGCAGATCTCGACATCGAGTCCGACGAAATCGGTGACGTTCTCTTTTCGCTTCTCGCGCTTGCGGAATCCGTCGAAATCGACGCGAGTGATGCACTCGATGAGGCACTGGCAAAATACGATGAGCGGATTTCTGTGTCCGATACCGCTGCATCAGGTAACTGAATTCGCCGTTGTCTCCATAGTACGTACAACCGTCGTTGGATTACATCGACTCCGAGAATTCCGTACTCAGCTACCGACTCTCGCGCTGCTCGACCTTGTTCAGTTCGATGAGCAGTCGGAAGATCGCTTTCACGAGGTTGTCGTCCACGTCGAAGCGCTTGGCGTTCTCGCCGGCCCGGTCCATCACGGCCTGTTCCTGCTCTTCGTCGGTCGTGGGCAGCCCCTGTTCGTCTTTGACCTGGGCGATCGTGTCGGCGACGTAGGTCCGCTGGGCGATCAGTTCGACCAGTTCGCGGTCGATCGTCTGGATCTCTGTGCGCAGTTCGTCGAGACTCATTTCCTCTGGGTTCGAACTCATAGTGTGTGGGTTCCCTCCGTCTGCGTGGTGGTGAGCCAGGTGCGGCCGTCGCGTTGCTGCCAGTACTCTTCGACTTGCTCCAGTGCCGGGCGCGGCCCGACGGCGGTGTAGGACGGCCCGGTCCCCGACAGCGAGACGCCGTCGACCTGCCGCATGGCCTCGACCAGTGGCTCGGTGTCGAACTGGAGTGCAGCGCAGAAGGCCAATCCGTTGACCGTCATGGCGCGCTCGTACTGGCCGTCGAGCGCGAGGTCTTCGACGAGGTCGGCCATCGGCGCGATGTACTCACAGCGGCGCACGTCTGCATCGGCGCTGAACGCCCGCTCTGGGGGCGTGTACACGAGCACGTCCCAGTCGACCTCGTCGCGGGCCAGCACCTCGTCTGCGTCGTTGTCGGTGACGGTGACGCCGCCCAGCATCGACGCCGAGGCGTCGTCGAAGGCGCCGGTCGCGGTGACGCCAACGTCTCGGGCGGCCACGACACCGAGGCGTGCCATGTCCTCACGGGTCATCCGTTCGGTCTTGTCGAGCGCGTCCAGTGTGGCCATGACCGTCGCGTTGGCTGCCGCCGAGCTACTCTTGAGACCAGAGGCCATCGGCACGTCGCTCTCGGTGCGAACGACTGCGCCCGTGACCTCGGGGTCGCCGTGGGCGTCGAGCACGTACTCGACGCAGGTCTCGATAAGGCGCGTGTCCGCGTCGGGCGCGCCCTCGATCTCGCCGACGATCTCCTCTTCTCCCTCGTCGATTTCGTCGTCGGTGAACAGGTCGACCGTGGCGTGTGTGTACTCGTCGATGGCGAACGCCGATCCGCGATGGGTCGCGAGGGCGTTCAGCACTGTCCCGGCCGCCGGGGCCGCAGCCTTCCCCTGCATCGTCCCACTCTCCCGCGCGGCGGTATTTACCTGTGGCGGTCTCGGAGACGGTCGTCGTCGATTCGCCCCTCGCTGCTGGAACGCGGTCCTTTTGACGATCCGTGGCGAAGCGCTGGCAATGAGCGCTCGCAACGACATCGCGCCCGACACGCTGTCGGTCGAACTGAACGAGGACGGCGTCGTCGTCGAGTACAACGACGGTCGCGAAGTGTTCTATCGGGGCGTCCCGGAGAAAGCCGAAGACCGGGTGATTGCTGCGCCGGCCAAGGACGTGCACGTCCTCGTGACGGACCCGACAGAGACCCAGGGCGTGTTGCTGTACGTCAACGATCTCAACACCCACGACGACATCCTCGAAGACACCGGTGTCGGCCGGATCATCCTCGACACCGGCGAGGAAGAGGAGGTGTTCCCCGGCGTGACGATTCGAGACTCGTCGATGCGTGTCGCGGTCGAGGCAGATCCCGAGACTGCACGCGGGCGGGTCTTCGTGTTCGTCGAGGACGAGCTGGGCGAACGGAGTTACGAGATCGTCGACGAAACGTAGTCGCGATCAGCTGTCGGCGCCGTCAGACGGAAAGTTGTGGGCGTTTACCCAGGTGATCGCACGCAGTCGTGCGGGTGATCTGGTAAAGACCGACAACTTTCCGTATCACTGGATGTAGGTCGGTTCTTCGGAGTCGCAGTTCTGTTCGTGCTGATCCGCGTCTCCCTTGTCGTCGAACATGAGCCCGCAGTGCTCACACTTGTACCAGGTCATCTCGTCGCGCTCTGTCTGGACGACCATGCTAGCAGTGTCCACACCCAGGCGGTAAATGCGTTTCTCCGGGGTCCGAACCGCGTGAGGTGAGAACGCTGAAGGCGTTCGGACGACTAGCGATGGGCATGAGCGGCCAATCGTCTGTCGGGATCGAACTGGAAGTGGCGGGGGCCAACAAGCGCGACGCGGGCCGCGGGATCGCGCGCCTCCCGGAGTCTGCCCGGAGCCGTCTGGGCGTCTTGAGCGGTGACCCCGTCATCGTCGCCGGCGATCGAAAGACGGTCGTCAAGGTGTGGCCGGCAGACGACGGCGGTGACTTCGTCCGCATCGACGCCGATACGCGGGCCAACGCCGGCGTCAACATCGGTGACATGGTGACGATCCAGAACGCCAGCGTCGAGGATGCGACGACGATCACGGTCCAGCCGGCCAAGCCCCTCCCCGGCAGCGAGTCCTACGAACACACCGTCCGCGATCGGCTCGTCGATCGACTCGTCCAGCCCGACGAACGAGTCCACGTCGAGGGGCTGGGGACCTTCCTCGTGCGATCGACCTCGCCGGAGGGATCGGTCCGTGTCGCCGAAGATACCCGCGTGACCGTTCTGCCCTACAGCGGTGACGAGGACGAGTCGGCGACGGCGACGACGGTGAACCAACCGGCAGAGTCCGAGGACAGCGAGGAAACTGACATCGACGTGAGCTACGAGGACATCGGCGGCCTCGACCAGGAACTCGACCAGATCCGGGAGATGATCGAGATGCCGCTCTCGGAACCCGAGCGGTTCCGGCGGCTCGGGATCGATCCACCCTCGGGCGTTCTTCTGCACGGCCCGCCGGGAACCGGTAAGACGCTGATCGCCCGCGCCGTCGCCAACGAAGTCGACGCCTACTTCGACACCATCTCCGGGCCGGAGGTCGTCTCGAAGTACAAGGGCGAGTCCGAGGAGCGCCTGCGCGAGGCCTTCGAGCGCGCCGAAGCGAACGCTCCGTCGATCCTCTTTATCGACGAGATCGACTCGATCGCCGGCGCGCGCGACGAGGACGCCGACATGGAGAACCGTGTGGTCGCCCAGCTCCTGACGCTGATGGACGGCCTGGAGGATCGCGGGCGGGTCGTCGTCATCGGCGCGACCAACCGTGTCGACACGCTCGACGACGCGCTGCGCCGCGGTGGCCGCTTCGACCGCGAGATCGAGATCGGCGTCCCCGACGAACCCGGACGGCGCGAGATCCTCGACGTGCACACCCGCGAGATGCCCCTCTCGGAGGACGTGGACCTGGACAGCGTGGCCAGCCAGACCCACGGCTTCGTCGGGGCCGACCTGGCGACGCTGACGACGGAGGCCGCGATGACGGCGCTGCGCCGCGAGAGCGAGGCTCCGGACGTGACACTCTCGGACTTCGACACGGCGCTGGCGGCCGTCGAACCGTCGGCGATGCGGGAGTACGTCGCCGAGTCGCCCTCGGTCAGCTACGACGACGTGGGCGGCCTCGACGAGGTCAAAGAGCGGCTCACGGAGGCCGTCGAGTGGCCGCTCGTCTACGGCCCGCTCTTCTCGGCGACCGACACCGATCCGCCGACGGGCGTCCTGCTGTACGGCCCGCCGGGCACCGGCAAGACGCTGCTCGCGCGCGCCATCGCCGGCGAGAGCGGCGTCAACTTCATCCACGTCAACGGGCCGGAACTCCTCGATCGGTACGTCGGCGAGAGCGAGGAGTCGGTCCGCGAGGTGTTCGAGCGCGCCCGCCAGACAGCGCCGGCGATCGTCTTCCTCGACGAGATCGACGCTATCGCGGGCCGACGAGGCGAGACCCACGAGGTGACCGAGCGTGTCGTCTCGCAACTGCTGACCGAACTCGACGGGCTCACCGAGAACCCCAATCTCGTGGTACTGGCCGCGACGAACCGTCGCGGGACCCTCGACGACGCGCTCCTGCGTCCGGGCCGACTCGAACAGCACGTCGAGGTCCCGAACCCGGACCGGGCAGCCCGCCGGGAGATCCTCGACGTGCACACGGGGGCCAAACCGCTGGCCGACGACGTCGACCTGGACGATCTCGCCGGACGGACCGAAGGGTACTCCGGTGCCGATATCGAGGCACTCGTCCGCGAGGCCTCGATGCGCGCGATCCGGGCCGTCGCCGACGAGGTCGGGCCAGACGAGGCGGTCGACAGTGCTGATTCGGTGGTCATCGACGTCGAGGACTTCGAAGCGGCGCTCGACGGTGAGTAGCCGCTCGGGCGAGTTCGCCGATCGGGCAATCTACCGATCAGATCCCGCAACTGCTGTCGGTCCAGGGGCGTGGGAGGTGGTCGCTCATGACGTAGATTTTTGTCGGTCGCCGATCAAGTTCGACTGTTCCATGACACCAGACAGCGAGGTCACCGGTCGACACTACCTCGACGGCGAGTGGACGGACGGCGACGGTACGGACACCTTCGAGAGCGTCGAACCGGCGACGCGTGACGTACTCGGCTCGTTCCGACGCGCCACCGAGCGCGACGTGGCAACGGCGGTCCAGGCGGCCGAACGGGCTGCACCAGCGTGGCGTGAGATGTCGTACATCGACCGTGCAGAACACCTCTGGGACGTGTTCCACGAACTCCGGGACCGGACGGACGAACTCGGCGAGATCGTGAGCAGAGAGTGCGGCAAGGAGATCTCGGAGGGGCGGGCCGACGTGGTCGAGGCCTACCACATGGTCGAGTGGGCCGCCGGTAACGCCCGGCATCCCCACGGCGAGATCGTTCCCAGCGAGATCGCGAGCAAGGACTCGTTCATGCGTCGCAAACCCCGCGGCGTCGTCGGCTGTATCACGCCCTGGAACTTCCCGGTCGCCATCCCCTTCTGGCACATGGCCGTGACACTCGTCGAGGGTAACACCGTCGTCTGGAAGCCCGCCGAGCAGACGCCGTGGTGCGGCGAGATCGTCGCCGAGATGTTCGACGACGCCGGCGTCCCAGACGGTGTGTTCAACATGGTCCAGGGCTTCGGTGACGCCGGCAACGCCATCGTCGAGAACGAGCACGTCGATACCGTCCTCTTCACGGGGTCGGCCGACGTCGGCCACCAGGTCGCCGACAAGATCGCGGGTCAGCCCGGTCGAAGCGCGTGCTGCGAGATGGGCGGCAAGAACGCCGTCGTCGTCACCGACACCGCGGATCTCGACATCGCGATCCACTCGGCAGTGATGTCCTCGTTCAAGACGACCGGCCAGCGGTGTGTCTCCTCCGAGCGCCTGATCGTTCACACGGACGTGTACGACGAGTTCAAACAACGGTTCGTCGACCTCGCGGAAGACGTGACCGTCGGTGACCCGACCGAGGAAGACACCTTCATGGGGCCGGTCGTCGACGAGAGCCAGGTCGAGAAGTTCGGACAGTACAATCAACTCGCTCGCGACGAGGGCGCGAACGTCCTCGTTGACCGCGAGGAACTCGCGGCCGAGGAGATTCCGAACGGTTACGAGAACGGCCACTGGGTCGGCCCGTTCGTCTACGAGATCGACTACGAACCGGACCTGCGCTGTCTCACCGAGGAGGTGTTCGGCCCTCACGTGGCGCTGATCGAGTACTCGGGTGACATCGAGCGCGCCGTCGAGATCCACAACGGTACGCCGTACGGCCTGGCCGGTGCCGTCATCGCCGAGGACTACCGGCAGATCAACTACTTCCGGGACCACGCCGATCTGGGACTGGCCTACGCAAACCTCCCCTGTATCGGCGCGGAGGTCCAGCTCCCCTTCGGGGGCGTCAAGATGTCAGGCAGTGGACCGCCCCACGCCCGCGAGGTGATCGAAGCCGTCACCGACCGGACCGCCTGGACGGTCAACAACTCGAAAGAGATCGAGATGGCCCAGGGGCTGTCCGCGGACATCAAGACCGACGAGTGAGCGAACCCGGGTCGTTTTTCCTGGGTTGGGCACGGCAGTCTTCGGCTCTGGTCGAGTGCTGTTGTCGTTCACGGTGCCTCCCGAGGAGCGCACCGAGTGCCCCGAAAACGAGCGGATATCCGATGCCGAGCACGAGGATACTCCCGGTCAACTCAGGGAGAGCGCTCGTCGTCAGCGTGAGATCCATGAACGTTTCCGTGTTCGAATGAGAGAACACGAAGCGTCCAACGACACCGATTGGCAGGTAGCCTGCTACGATCGTTGTACCAAGTGTCGCGGTGAGTTTGGTGCTCGGGTCTTCTTTGTCCGACTGCCGGTAGATAACGAACCCGGCGACCATCAGGAGTGCAATCGGGAGGAACTGGTATACGACCGTCGGCACCGTCGTCGTCAGCTGAGTGCCCTGACGGCCGGATTCCGAGAGAATTAGCCCGAACCTGTGATGTCCGTCTCGAATCATCTCGAGCTTGACACGGTGAGCGCCATAGAACGTCCAGCCAGTGATCTTCCAGAATGGCGCATCGATGCCGAACGTTTCGACGCCATCGAGTACGAGCGCTCCGGCGGTCAGCAGGTAGCCGATCGCGTACGCAGCCACGCCGAACGGTGCACTGCTTTTCAGCCGTCTGATAAATAGGTCCAGTGCGGGCTGTTCCTGTCGTCGTGTCATCGAGACAGCGTGGGTGCGTTCTTGCATATAAACGTCCGGACGAGCGACGAACCACTTCGGACGGTCAGAGAGGCGAATCTTCCGCCGATACGCCGCCTTCGAATCGCATCTGATACGGTTTGCTGTCGTCGCTTACTGGTGATCTCCGAGACAGGGTCGACGGTGCCCGTACACAGCGACAGTACTCTGTCTCAATCGGCGGTCTGGCCACCGTCGACCGGCAGTATCTGCCCGGTCACGTAGGAGGCTTCGTCGGACGCGAGGAAGGCGATCGCGTTCGCGATCTCTTCGGGTTCTCCCAGGCGCTCCATCGGCGTCCTCGAGTGCTTGTCGATCATCCCGCCCGAGAGCCAGTTCAGCACCCGTCCCGAGACGCCGCGCCCTTCGACCGCACCCTCGGGCAGGAGATCCATGAACCAGTCGGCGCGGTCGTCACCGCCCTGCGGTTCGATGTCGGTCCTTGTCGGGCCGGGTGCGACAGCGTTGATCCGCACGTCCCGCGCGGCGTATTCCAGCGCCGCAGTCTTCGTGAGCCCGACGACACCGTGTTTACTGGCGGAGTACCCACCGAGTGCGGGCATGCCGACCAGTCCCGCGACGGAGGCCACGTTCACGATTGCGCCGCCCGGCTCCGCCATCACGTCCAGTTCGGCCCGCAGGCAGTTCCAGACACCGGTCAGATTGATGTCGAGCGCGCGCTCCCAGTGCTCTCGCTCGATGTCCTCCAGTTCCACGAGCGGCGTGATGATGCCCGCGTTGTTGACGGCCACGTCGAGGCCGCCGTACGTCTCGACTGCCGCCTCGACCATCGCGGCGGTCTCGTCTGGATCCGTCACGTCGGTTTCGACGAACACCGCGCGGCCGTCGGCCGACCGGATCTGTTTCACCGTCTCCCGTGCACCGTCCCTGTCGACATCTGCGACGACGACGCTCGCACCCTCGTCCCCGAGGCGATGGGCCGTCGCGCGTCCGATTCCGCTGGCTCCGCCCGTGACGACCGCGACGCTGTCATCGAGACCTTGCATACCGTATTCTCGTCGGCGAGCAGTGATCAACGTTCCCCTGCCTGACACGAGCGCCGAATTGTCGGTCGCCTCACAAGTAGGACGAACACGAAAGGTCTGGAGACCTGGTTGGTGGAAGGACGCCGAGAAGGCTGTCCGGACAGCCTGTGGGCGATCGCCACCGTGGCCGAGCAGCGAGCCGAGATGTTTCGCCGGCAAAGACGTGAAAAGCGCCGTGCCGGCATTTACTACTCACTGGTGATCTGTGTTAAATGTCGGGGTTATCGACGGTCTTCGAGGGCCGGGAACGAGTCACGGACCGATGCCACTCGATCTGGGTCGATCGCTGTCGTGACAAGGGCCGGCTGGTCACTGGCCGAGGCGACCGCGGTTCCCCACGGGTCGTAGACGGCCGACCTGCCGAGCAGTTCCGAGTCCTCGAAGCGACCGACACCGTTGACCGCCGCCACGTAGAACAAGTTCTCGACGGCACGAGCGCTGGGCAGGAGTTTCCAGTGCTCGACACGCGGGTAGGGCCACGCGCTGGGGACGAGCACCAGCGTCACGCCGCGGTCGACCAGGTCGCGGTAGAGTTCGGGAAACCGCAGGTCGTAGCACGTCGTCACGCCGACGGTGAACGGGCCGATCTCAGCCACTTGCAGTCGTTCACCGGGTTCCAGCAGTCCCTGTTCGGCCGAGCCGTAGCCAAAGAGGTGATGCTTGCGGTAGACGCTCACGGGCTCGCCGCTGCCGTCGAACAGGACCGACGTGTTCGCGTATCCGTCCGTCGCCGGGGTCTCGAAACCGCGTTCGGCGCTGACTGCGAGATCCTCGACGATCGATCCGGCGAGCAGCGCAACGTTGCGATCCGCGGCAGTCTCGCGAAGCCCGGAGAGTATCGGCCCGTCGATCGCCTCCGCGGTTCGGGCGTAGGCGTCGAACGCGAAGTACCCGGTGGCGAACAGTTCCGGAAGCGCCACGAGGTCGGCGCCGCGGTCGGCTGCCTCGTGGATCATCGCCGTCGCGCGTTCGACGTTCCTGTCGATGGCACCCGGTTCGATCCGGTGCTGTGCGAGTGCGATCTTCATCGTTACCGTTCGATATCGGCACGAAGTGCTCGTTCGAGATTGTCCAGTTCGTCGTCGAAGTTCCGCTTGAAGAACCGTTCGACACCGGGGAGGCGACCGTCGACGACGAACCGGTTCGTCAGCCGCGTGCCACCGTCGACGGCTTCGAGTTCGTGCTCACCGCGTACCGACATCACCCGCGAGCGGCCAGTGAAACTGACGTACTCCGGTGGACGTCGCTCGTCGTCACTCGTCTCGACGGAGATTCGTCGGTCTACCAGCGGGATCGGCAGCGAGAGATACCAGGTCGCGGAGCCGTCGTCGTGGACGGTCCACTCCTCGATGACGCTGATCGGGGCGGCGCGGCTGTCCGGGTCCGCGATAAACTCCCAGACGCGCTCCGGCGGTGCCGGCACTGTCACCGTTCGCTCGACCCGTACAGTCATGCGAATGACTGAGGCGTACGTCGGGAAAAAGACGGCGAACGGTCGCTGCTCTAGCTCAGCGTGACGCGCCACGTCGTCGACCGGGCTCGACCCCACTTCTCGATGTCGACTTCGTCGGCCTCTTCAGCGAGGCGCGGCAAGCGAGCGCCCACCTGTTTCGACGAGAGACCGAGCTGCTCGGCGATGTTCTTCGCGCGGAAGTAGCTCTGCCCGCGAGACACGCTGTCCCGAAGGTGATCGAGGATTTTCCGGTCCTCCTCGCTGATCTCTCCCATACACGGCAGTAGGGCCTTGTCCGTCTTAACGGTTCCTTTCCGTCCGATTCAGTGGATAGTAGACGGGATCTACCGGGGACGATCAGCAGTCGTAATGGCCGACTAATCGTCGTAGGCGTGGATCGCGACGATCGCCAGCGCGCCAGCCAGCATCGCGACTCCGAAGGCGATACCGCCGTTGATCTGGAGTGCGCGAGCGTGGTCGAGCGCGTACGAGTACCCGAACACGGCCGTCGCGACCGAGGCCACGACTGCGAGGATCGAGAAGAGCAGCCCCAGTCCGATGCTCATGTCCGTCTTCGACGACGTGGTTGCCATGGACGAACCTTTCCCGAGTGGCCACTTAACTCATACGGAGCGAGCGGACGAACGGTGCCCCCGGACGATCGTTCACAGTTCGGGATATAGTAGTCATTGACAGTCAATGCACACCCGATCGCACGACAAGCGATCGGTGTGTGAATCGTTCCAATTGTTACTATAGCCGGCCCAGAAGAGCTTTGTCCGCCCGCGAGCGAGCGTCTGTCGAATGCGTCGAAACCTCAAAATAGGGGGTGTGGCCGTGCTCGCACTCGCTGTCGTCGTGGCCGGCGGCGTCGCACTCGGCGTCCTCGGTGTACCGAGCGTCACTGGCGTCGAGAACCGTTTCGGTCCGGTCAACGAATCGAGTACCGTCATCGAGACCAATCTATCGGTGAACAACCCCAATCCGGTGGGTGTCGCTCTCGGCGGTGTCACTGTCAACTACAGCGTCGCGATGAACGGCGTCGACATCGCCAGCGGACAGAAAGAGGGCGTCGCGATCAGTTCGGGGAATTCGACGGTCGACACCACGACGACGATGGACAACGGACAGATCCCGGCGTGGTGGTACACACATGTCCGCGACGGCGAGACCACGACCGTCGAGATCGACGCGACGGCCACGTCCTCGACGCTGGGACAGTCGGCGAACTTCGGGCAGGAACAGACGATCGAGACCGCCATCGTCGGGCAGTTCGACTCCGAGAAGACCCGGCCGGTCGAGGCGAACCAGCCACTGATCGGCGATCCGGTGCTCTACATCAACAGCACGCGCGGATCGTGGGACCGGGCGAACCTGACGCGACAGCGGACGCCACTCGATCTCGACTTCACCGTTTACAACCCCAAGTGGGTGCCGTACACCGTTTCGAAGATCGGCTACAACATCACGATGAACGGCGTCCCGGTCGGGGCGGGCGTGAGCGATCGCGGATACGTGATCGAACCCGAGACCACCGAGACGATCCGCGCGAACACGGTGATCCGCAACCAGCACCTCGACGAGTGGTGGGTGAGTCACCTCGAACGAAACCAGGTGACTGATCTCTCCATCGACTTCTACCTCGTCGTCGACGTTCAGGGCGAGCAGTTCCGCGTGGATCTGTATTCGATCGATTACGAGAAGCGCATCGAGACGGACATCTTCGGGAACAAGCCCGCGACCGAGGGCGAGACGTACGAGCGTGACTCGACTGCGACGGGGACCGAGACGGCCACAGGGGATGAAGACGGTATCCTCGGAGAGACGACCGACGAGACGGAGACGACCGACCGTGGTGGGATCATCGGCGGCTCCGAGACGACCGACGACGGTGTGCTCTGATGCGAACCGCTCTCGGTCTGGGAAGATCGCTACAACCGACTGTGCGAAGGAGACCGCTGTCCGGAAAACTACGTGATCTCGGTGTGTTCGGACTCCTCGTTGAGCGCGAGGTTCGTCGCGATCTCGGCGTTTCGAACGGCGTACTCCGCGGTCTGCTGGAGGCTCACGAGGACCTCGCGGACCTGCAACAGCGACTCGTTGTCCATCTCCGGTAGGTCTTCCAGAATCTCGGTCTCGGTGTCGCCGATCTCCGCGTACTGCGTGCGCACCTCGATCGCGGTGTCGTAGTCGCGTTCGACGGCCGCTCTGACGGCTTTCTCGGTGATGTCGTTGACCTGATCCGTGAAGTCGCGAATGCGGCGCATCGTCGACGATTCGACGGTGAGCGTGTGGTCTTCTGACTCCAGTGCGGTCTCCGCGATGTCCTCTGCGTTGTCGGCCGTCAACTCGAGGTTCTTCGCGATCGACCGGTAGCCGATCAGCGGGAACCCGTCGTCCAGACCGATCGCCCGCGCCAGGTTCGGGTTCTGGTAGGCCGTGAAGATGAGCCTGAGCAACAGGACGAAGATCTTGTTGGCCTGGCGCTCCCTGTTGAGCGCGCGCTGTGCGAGGTCCGGATTCCCGTGTGCGAGTGACTTGACGGCCTCGTTGCGCATCGTGCTCCCCGTCGATTCGAGTCGTTCGAGCAGGTTGTCCAGCGTGAAGTCCTCCGGATCGACCGAACAGCGGATCGCGATCCGCTCGGGGCGCTCCTCGATCACGCCCAGCCCCATGAGCTGGGTCTCGGCGTTGTACACCGCGTTGATGTGTTCCGACGGCAGCGTCTCCCCTTCGCCGGCGTCGATGTGGATGATCCGGCGACCGAGGACGTACTGTGCGACGATCGCGCGCTCGACGGCGTCGGCGTCGAGGTTCTCGGCGAAGATGATCGCTTCGGACTCTTCGGCCTGCACTGACTCGGGGAGCACGGTCAGCGCTCCGTTGCCACTGATCCGGAGCGACACTTCGTCACCTTTCTCCACGTCGTGGGCGCTGGCCCACTCCGCTGGGAGCGTCATCGCCAGGGTCGACGGACCGAGGCGTTGGACTTTTCGCGTTTCCATATGTCCTTTACTTGTCGCTGCTCACCTTAATGTTGTCTATAGACGTGTATATTTCCAGTGAATATTAATACGCCGAATCAGTCGTGTGATTTGACACACGATTCACTGCCGAAACGACTCCGTTTCCGCCGAATTATTCGACTTCCATCAACCGTCGCTCGAACGCACCCACGCGGACCTTCTGCCAGCCACGGAGCCGCTCGTCCAAGTCCGGATCCCCAGTGTCGACACGGAGGACGCCGATGGTGTCGAGCTTGCGCCGCGAGGCGACGACTTCGATCTCACAGCGCTCGATCACGGCTGGAGACAGTTGCTGGTTCCCGCGGCCGAAGACGAACCCCTGCCCGCCGATCGGAGAGACGACGATCACGTTCTCGTCGCCGAGTCCATCGAGGATCTCGGATTCGCTCGCGTCCACGGCCAGTAGCTCCCCGTCGCGCCACACGTCGACACCGAGGGGACTGCCGTCGAATCCCAGGGCCGTCTTGATCGTGCCGACCGTGCTCCCGGGGCCGAGCACGTAGGTGACGCCCGGTCGAGTCTCCGTCGCGATGGCCTCGGCCAGCGACTCGACGGAGCCGCCGCCCACTTCCTTGGCGGCCTGTCGCTGCTCTGCTCGCGGGACGTTCACGACGGCTCGCAGTTCGGTCACGACCTCGCCATCGCGGTACTCGTCCTCGTCGATATCGTTGACTTCGGCCCGTTCGGTCTCGGTGAAGGTCGCGGCGATCTGGCCGGCCGCGCGTGGCGACACACCGAACACCTCGGAGTACACCTTCACTCCCGCGGGGACGCCCAGCATCGGCGTCTCGCTGTCGCGTTCGGTCAAGACCTCGGCAACGTCCGTCGCAGTCCCGTCGCCCCCGACGAACAGGACCAGGTCGACACCGTGATCGAGGAAGGCTTCGACGGCCTCACGAGTGTCGCCGCTCGTCGTCTCTTGGCCGGCCGGTGTACCGAGTATCTCGGGTTCGAACTCCGCCTCACGGGCGTGCGTCGCGCCCATGGGTTCGCCCCAGGTCAGCAGTTCGATCCCGTCCCCGTACTCCCGGAGCGCCGACAGCGCTGCCGCTGCTCGCTGTGGCGCGCGCGGCTCTGCACCGCGTTCACGGGCCGCCTCGACTTTGCCGTCCGTGCCCTTGAGCCCGACGCGACCACCCATCCCCGCGATCGGATTGAGAACGACGCCGACGGTGCGCATACCGCGGGTTCGGTCGCCCCCGGCAAAAGTCGACCGGGAACGGACCTTTGAAGCCACCGGGACACGGTACTGTTAGTATGATCGTTCCGCTGCAGGAGACGGTTCAGCCCGGGGTTATCAACGTGGCCGGTTTCGCGCTCACGATCGGTGGGATCGTCGCGACGGCGCTGTGGCTCAAAGTACTGTATCGGTAACTCGTTACTCGGCGGGCGCGTCGACGCGTTCCCGAAACCACGCCGCGGCCTCGTCCACGACATCGGGGTCGGGACCCTCGAACTTCACCCGAACGTCCTCTCCGGGGTAGCTACCGACTTTCACCGGGAACTGCTCCTGGACCTGGCCGAGACGATCTAGCAGGGCGCTCTCCGGCTCGCTGGTGGCGACCGTGGCGACGTGGCGCTGTTGGCCACTGAACGCGTCGGCGACCTCCTCGAACATCCGTTTCATCTCAGCGGGGACGCCCGGGAGCACGTAGCAGTTCTCGACGACACAGCCGGGTGCGACCCCCTCGTGGTTCGGGAGCACCCGAGCCCCTTCTGGAACGTGTCCGGTCCCGTCAGTGAGGTCGTCCCGGTGGTAGCCGCCGTTTTCTTCCAGCCACGTGAGTGCCTCTTCGCTCTCGACGACGTCGCGACCGAAGGCCGCCGCGACCCCTTCGATGGTCTTGTCGTCGTGGGTCGGCCCCAGTCCGCCGGTGACGATCACCGCGTCGTACTCCGCGTGATATTCGTTGACGACACGAGCGATGTCGGCGAGTCGATCGGGGACGACCGTCGTTCGGTCGACGGTGGCACCGCGGTCGGCCAACTGTCGGCCCAGCCACGCGGCGTTCGTGTTGACGGTGTCGCCGGCGAGCAGTTCGTCGCCGACGGTCACCAGCGCGACGTGCATACCGGGCCTTGGTCGGCGGCGATTAAAAGCCCCTCGCGATACGGAACGTTGTAGACGTTTACCCCATCCCCGGCGGCGGTCCATCGTCGCCGAAATCGTCGTCCTCGGTGTCGATGTCGATAGCGGTCTCTTCGCGCCGGCGTCTGAGCTGTCGAATCTGTCGCCAGTAGTAGAGGCCGCCCCCGGTACCGAAGACGATCGCGCCGATCAGGAGTGACCCGAAGATGAGCAGGTCCCGCTGGAGGTAGTAGCGGACGTTCATGTTCTGGGCAGTCACGTTCTCGTACTGCAGCGTCATCCGGTCGTTCGTCACGGAACGATTGTCTGCCGGGGGGCTCACCTTCGAGAGCAGGGGGACGCCGACGCGCGTTCCGCTTGGCAGCGTCAGGTTCGTCGGTCCTTCGACGAACACGGGCGTCGTGAACTGCTTGCCTTTCCGGGGTGCGGTGAAGGCGACCTGCCCGCCGCTCTCGTTGGGCACTTCGAGGATCGTCCTATCGCGCGTCTGGGACGCCGAGACCGCCGAAGCGCTGTTGTTGACGACTGTGCCGTTCGCGTAGCGGTATTTGAGCCCCGAGACTCTGAGGCGGTTCTCCTGTCCAAGCGCGTCACGCTTGTACACCTCCAGTTCGGATCGGTTGTCGACGCTGTAGACGCCCTCGAACGCGTTCTTTTCGACGGTGATCGAGGCGTCCACGTTCGAGTCCCACGTGTAGTTGGCCGACTCGTTGAGCCGCTGGGGATCCGGTTCGCCCGGTCCGAACAGCGACGTACAGCCGGCCAGTGCGACCAGCACGAGCAACGCCCCGATAGCGATCGTCCGGCGTGTCATGGAACGATACAGAGCAGTTCCGACGGCAGGTACCCCCCGATACTCGACAGCAGGCCCGGCGGGTCCGTCTCCTCTTTGCAGACGATACTCTGTTCGAGTAGTCCGAGTCGCTCCACGGTGACGATATCCTGTGCGTGACCGGCCCGATTGACGGTCGCACGGACCTCCGCACGCGTCGCGCTGTTGACGTTGACGCGACCAGCACCGCGCGTCCACTCGTACAGTTCGTCGCGGGTCTCGTCGCTCAGTCGCGGGGGATCGTCGTTGACGAACTCGAGCGGGACGTGTTGCACCAGCCCGAGACGGGTCCGGATCTGCTGGGGCGTCCCCTGTCCGAGCCCGATCTCGTCGGCCGGAATCCGGACCGACTGGTCGTGGCCCACGTCGAGGACGAGACCCTCGTCGTCCCAGGCGTCGAGGGTGCCGACGTAGGTCTCGCCGTCTTCGAGGGTCGGGACGATCTCGCCGAACTCCTCGCGAAGCAGGTTCCGGGCGATCGTCTCGTCTTCGCCGCTGATCGTGACACTCGGGAAGTCGTCGTCGCGAATCCCCACGTCGTACTCCACGTCGAGGTCGGCGAGTTCGTTGCCGACGAGCGACGTCAGCGAATCGAGCGCACGGTCGCGGGCGTCACCGCCGACGTAGAGCTTGGTTGCGAGTACGACCATCAGGCCTCGGCGTCGTGTTCGACGTTGAGTTCGTCTCGCAGCTGTGCGATCCGTTCGTCCATCGCGTCGACGAGCCTGGTGTTCTCCATGGACTCGACCTGATCACCGCACTCAGGACACTGGAAGCCGAACTCCATGGCCTCGTCGAACTCGAAGCGGATACCGCAGTGCTCACAGAGGTAGAACTCGTTGTTGCGCTCGTAGTCCTCGCGGTCTTCGAGCGCCTGCAGGAGTCGGTGCATCTCCTCTTCGAGTTTCTCCGGGATGTTCTCGTACTCGAACGTCCAGAGGTACGTGAGCCACCCCGAGTCCTCGTCACGCAGCCGGCGGTAGGACGCCAGATCGTTCTCGTAGAGAATGAACAGCGCCCGTCGCACGTCGTTGAGTTCCAGTCCCAGTTCTTCGGCGAGTTCTTCGTCGGTCACTTCGCCGTCCGGCGGCGCGGCGGCGACCGGCATCCCTTTCGGTCCGACGAGTTCGTGGAGGTACTTCTGTATGACGGGGTCCTCCAGGAGATCCTCAAAAGCCATTAGTTCATCTTCGGTGCGTCGCCCGGTTAAGTTTTAGCTTTCGCTTGTCGACGAAGCGTCGCCGGTGCCCAAAGCGTTACACCGGCGACGGTCCGACCCCGAAACATGGTCAGTGTCACTGTCTGGAACGAGTACGTCCACGAACGCGAGAACGACGCCGTCGCCGAAGTGTATCCCGACGGAATCCACACCGCTATCGCCGATGCCCTCGCCGAACGAGGTCACGAGACGAGAACGGCGACCCTGCAGGAGGCGGAACACGGACTGACCGAGGCCGTGCTCGACGACACCGACGTCCTTCTCTGGTGGGGCCACCGCGCACACGACGAGGTCGACGACGAGATCGTCGACCGGGTCTGTCGCCGGGTCAACGACGGCCTCGGCCTGATCGTCCTGCACTCGGCGCACTTCTCGAAGCCGTTCCGCCGACTCATGGGGACGCCCTGTACCGTGCAGTGGCGTGAGAACGACGAACGCGAACGCCTCTGGGCGATCGATCCCGACCACGAGATCCTGCAGGGAATCGAGACGCCGATCGTCGTCCCGGAGGCCGAGACCTACGGCGAACCGTTCGGCATCCCCCAGCCCGACGAACACGTGCTCACCTCGTGGTTCGAGGGCGGCGAGGTGTTCCGGTCGGGCGTGTGCTACCGGCGCGGGAGCGGCCGGATCTTCTACTTCCGGCCCGGCCACGAGACGTACCCGATCTACCACGACGAGACGATCCAAGACCTGCTGGACAACGCGGTCGCGTGGGCGAACCCCTCGGATCGCGATGTTACTGCGTGGGACAACGAGAACGTCGAACCCCAGGAGTAGCGGGGGACACGACCATCGTCAGCTCTACTCGCCGTCGACTTCGTCGGCCGGAACGACACGTTTCCCCTCCGATTGGGGGACGACGACGCGGTCGGCGTCCTCCCACTCGCGGTCGAGTTCGCGCCCCTCGAAGAGGTGATCGAGGAAGACCGCCAGTCCTGCGACCTCGGAGTGGGGCTGGTTGGTGACCCCGACGTTCCAGTCGGCTCGCTCGTACACTTCGAAACTGACTTTCTCGGCACCGACGACGATCAGCAGCGGCTCGCTCCGGTGAGCGTCGCGGATCCCGCCCTCGACCTCCTGAATCTGCTCCCCGTACATCGTCAGGTGGATGACTGACCCATCCCAGTCCTTCAGGAAGCGGTTCGGTCGCTCGGTGACTTCGACTTCAAAGGGGCCGCCGAAACGGTCGGTGATGTCCTCAACGGTGTCCCGGCGGCTCGCACCGGCGTTCGCGAGCACGAGACGGTCGGCACCGAGTGCCCGCGCGGTGAGTCCGACGTGAGTCGTCATCCGCTCGTCCCGGCCCGGCCGGTGGCCGAGTCGGAGGACGGCGACCTCGGGTTCGCCTTGCATATCCCCGAGAAGGAGTGGCGGTCGTTAAGTGCTGTCGGACTGAGCCTCGTCGATCGCGCTGCTGAGGGCGTCGTAGGTGGCGGTGACCTCTTCCCCGTTTACGAAGGCCGTCGGCGTCCCCTCGACGCCGCGATCGATCCCCGCCTGGCGGTCGGCGCGGATCGTCTCGTCGTAGCGACGGTTCACGGCGGCCGATCGGACCCTTTCGCCGTCCGCGCCGACCTCGCCGGCCAGCGAGGCGTAGGTGTCCGGACCGAGTGACCGCTGATTGGCGAACAGCAGGTGGGCGTACTCGTAGAAGGACTCGTCACCGACGGTAGCCTGCACGGCACGGGCGGCACTGGGGGCCTGCCACGAGACGGTCTCGTCGACCGGAATCGGCAGATCGTGGTGTTCGTAGCGGATCGTCTCGGGCTCGACGTACGCAGACTGGAGTTGCGGGTACACGTCCTCGTTGAAGGTCTTGCAGTGCGGACACGCGAAGTCCTCGTAGACCGCCACGGTGACGTCGGCGTCTGGATCGCCCGCGACCGGCGTCCCGAGCGAGTCGGCGGTGCTCGTTCCTGTGCCCGAGGCTGTGCCGTCTTCGTCCGGTGCCGCGGTCGTCGCCTGGCCGCTGGCACCGTCGCCACTGGTGCCTTCACTCTCCTCCTGGCTCACGGTGAAGCAGCCCGCGAGCGCTGCGATGCCGGCTCCGGTGACGGTCAGCAGGGACCGTCGCGTCGTCCGGTCACTCTGATTCATGCCGTGTACTCGTGGTCGCCAGTATAAATGACCACGGCTCCGATCTGGGGGGATTTACCAGGGCGCGTAGGTCCCTTCGAGCTGCGCCTTCGCAACCAGGTGCCCCTCGGCGGCGTCGTACACGTCGTCTTTCCGCGCGCTGGGATCGAGCGACAGTGTCGTATCCAGCGCGTAACAGAGGAACCGGTAGGTGTGGACCCGGTCGGGCGGCTTCGGACCGCCCCAGCCGACCTCGCCGAAGTCGTTCTGTCCTTCGACGGCGTCGGTGGGTTCCCACCCCTCCGGAATCTCGCCGACCTCCGGGTTGACGTTCCAGACGAGCCAGTGGTCCCAGACTTTCCCGGCCGGCTCTCGGGCGTCGGGATCGTCGACGATCACCACCAGCGACGTGGCCGCCGCCGGCACCTCATCGATCCCCAGCGGTGGATTGGTGTTGTCCTCGGCGTAGCCGTGCCGGCGCGGGATGGATTCGCCGTCCTCGAAGACCGGGCTCGTGAGCTTCATGTCACAATCTACCACGCGACCGTACAAAAATCCGGTCCCGCGAGCTATTTCACGGGGCATCTCGTACCTCCCGGCGTGCAAGTCGTCGGTTACCGATCTCGCGTCGACGATCCGGCTGCGCTCGTCCTCGCAAGTGACGGGACCGTATCGGTCGAGCCGCTTGAACGGGGTGACCAACTCTCCTACACGCTGAGCGATCGCCACTGCGCCGGCACCGTCGACGACGGGACTCACATCGGCTGTGACGCCGACGCCGCTCCCTACTGCGAGGTCCACACCGACCGCTGGCCGTGCGCTCGGTGTCGCGGCGACTGTTCGATGCCGCTCGAAAGCTGTCACGAGGAGCACGCGATCTACCTCGCCGCGTTCACGCCGGCGACGTTCAAGGTCGGCGTCACCCGATCGTGGCGACTCGACAGGCGACTCCGCGAACAGGGTGCGGATCGCGCCGCACATCTCCGGACGGTCGCAGATGGGCGAGTCGCCCGGCAGATCGAGGCCGAGATCGCTGCCGACGTGGGCGACAAGGTCCGTGTGCCGACAAAGATCGAGGGGCTTCACCGTGCCGTCGACGAACGCGCCTGGAACGCTCTCCTCGACCGGTTCGACCCGATCGAAACGTTCGACTTCGACTACGGGCTAGATCTGACCGACCAACCCCTCGCGGAGACGCTCCTCTCGGGCACCGTCGTCGGCGCACAGGGCCGCGTGCTGGTCGTCGAGAACGCCGCGACGACCTACGCCGTCGACCTGCGGAAAGTGGTCGGATACGAACTCGACGAGGAACGCGCCGACCGGGACCTGCAGTCGAGCCTCGGTGCGTTTCGCTAGACTGCAAGGAGACGACGACAGTGACCACACTCGTTCCACGGCTCGGCAGTCAGGCAGAAAACATTTACCGATCGGTTGTGCGTTCACGGCCGTGCAACGCGAAACGAAACTCGCTGGCGCCATGGCGGTCCTGCTGATCGCCCTGGTCGCCACGCCGCTCGCGGTCCCCGGGATCCTCCAGGAACCCGACGAGGACGTGCGTCCGAGCGTCCTCCACCTCCAGGAGGAGGACTCGACGGTACGAGTCCTCTCGGTCCCAGGACGGACAGCCGACCTCCAGCTCGACACGCGAATCGCGCATCGAGGGGGAGCGTCAGAGAACGTCACGGTCGAAGTGCGTGCGATCGACGACGAGTCGGGACTGCTCGTCGATCAGGTGTACACGGACGTGGGCAACGTTCGCGAGGGCGACCGCTCGCTCTCGGTCCTGACCAACCTCACCGTCGAGCGGGAGGGTGGCTATCGGATCGAGACGATCGTCTACGAGGACGGCGAGCGCGTCGCTCGCGGCACGCGACACATCAGTGGCGTACAGGCGCTGACGCCCGTCTACGCGCAGTCACCCGTCGGGTTCGAGCGCTTCGAGAACGCGCCGGTCGAGATCCCGACGATCGCTGTCGACCCGACGGCTGCCGACAACAACCGGACCGAACTGTCCGTTTCGGCGGCGCTGACCAACAGCGGGGACGCGTCAGCCGGTGACGTGACCCTGCGACTCCGCGCTAGACAGGTCGAGTCCAACGTGATCGCCGCCCAGGCACAGGACGAAGTCGGCTCGATCCGTGCCGGCCGGACCGTCTGGCAGGAGATCTCGATGACAATGCCCAGCAACTACAACTACTACATCGACGCCTTCCTCCTGAAGGACGGCGTCGTCGTCGACACGGCGCTGGGCGTCGCCAACCTCGACCCGACGCGCACGGTCGACACCAACGAGACCCGCGAAGAAGTCGAGTTCGACACTGGCGACTTCGCCGAGGAGACGCCCGGTGGCGGCGACGACGGTGGGGTTCCGGATCGTCCCGAAGAGACGATGACCAGCTCTAGCGGCCCCGGCTTCGGCGTCGCGCTCGCTCTGGTGGCACTGCTCGCAATCGCACTGCTGACTGCACGGAGACAGACCAATGACTGACCACGACGACAGCGGCGCGGCGACAGAGGAACAGGCGACCGAGGACGAACCGATCGCCGACGAACCGACGGCCCACAGCGACACGGCGAACGGGAACGACGGCCCGAACGGGAACGACGGCCCGAACGGGAACGGAAACGGCCCGACAGAGTCGTCGGACGACGACGGTTCCACGGGCGAGAAGGTCATCGGAGCCCTCCAGTGGGGCGCGTTTGCCATCCTGATCCTCGTGGCGCTGATCGCGACGCTGCGGTTCTACTTCGCGGCCTCAAATGCGATCAACGAGTTCGTCACGCGTCAGTACCGCCCGCTCTTTCAGGCGGTGTTCAACCTGCTCATCCTGCTGGCCAGCGTGTTCGGGCTGTCCGTGCTCGCGCGCCGAATCACGTAACGCTGGCGGCACCGATACCGGAGACGACAACCCTTTTCCGGGCCGCACGCCAACCGGCGGTCATGGCAGACGACGAACCCGAGGAGACAGAATCGAACGCCGAAGACGACGCCCCCGACGAGAGCGGTGAGGAGGGGAAATCCTTCCGCGAGCGCGTCGAGGAGATCCGCCAAGAGCGCGCCGAAGAGCGTGAGGAAGGCGAGGGCGAGATGAGCCGCGAAGAGCGCATGGAAGAGATGATGGGCGGCGGCGGTCCGGGCGGCCCCGGCGGCATGGGCGGCGGTGGCGGCAACCCCTTCGCGCAGATGATGGGCGGCATGATGGGCGGCGGCGGTCCGGGCGGCCCCGGCGGCATGGGCCCGGGCGGCCGTGAGGAAGAGAGCGGCGGTGACAACGAGGAACTCACCCGCGAAGTCCGAAAGCTCCGCGACGAGATGCACGACGTTCGCCGCACGCTCGACCGGATCGCCGACGCGCTCGAAGACTGAGACGGACGGCTGTCGACGAGTACGCAGTCGTGTGGCTCTCTGGAACAGTTCGAACGACACTACCGACTCGCCGGTTCGTTTTCTCGAAGTCCTGTATCGCGAGAACGGTCGCCGATCAGTCGACCGTTCGATGCCACGCTCTCAGTCAGCGGTGCCGTTCACCGCAGGGTGGCTGTCACTCGTTGTACGCGAGGCTCATGACCCACTGTGAGAACGCGTCGCTCCGGGCGTCGACCTCCTCGTCGCCGATGAACGGCGAGAGCTGATCGCCGGCCATCAGCAGCGAGAATTCGAGGTCTCGTGCCGCAGGCGTCAGGTGGTACGTGTTGTGACCGTTGTAGACGGTGTCCTCGCGCTGGATCAGTTCCTTGTCCGCAAGCGAGTCGACGATTCGACTCCCCTTTCGAGAGGACACGTCGAGCTCTTTCCAGAAGTCGCTCTGGTGGATGCCACCGGATTCTCGAATGAGTTCCAGACCGGCACGCTCGTCGTCGGAGAGGTCCTCCTCGATGGCTGCCATGCTCATGTATTCAGTTATGCGAGAGTGAGCCGCTTAAACCTGACCTTCGACCGGCCGGTAGGCCGTCTCGCAGGGCGGCCCGTCAGCGTACCGATAACGCCGCTCGTCCCCGAGGACGACGAGCGACGACGAGCGGGTGCCAAAGCCCTCTCCATGGATACAGACCCCGTACTCGTGGTCCCCGATCGCGGTCGCGGCCCGGTCAAGCCACGACGCGACGTCCGCGCCGGGTTCGGGCTGGAGGTCGCGGGCGAGTCGGTCGGCACTCTCGGCCTGCCGTTCACCCGATTCCTGCCTGAACGACGGGATGCGGTAGTCGCCGTCTGCGCCGACGTTGACGACGACGTGGACGCCGGGATCGAGGTTCCGGACCGCGAGCTGACCGTCCCACTCGAAGTAGAGCGCGGCGCTCGCGTCCGCGACGACGAGGTTGAACCCCTGGTATTCGTCGTCCCTGACGGCGGACTCAACGAGGCGGGCCGCGTCTTCGGCCGAACTCTCTCCGAGCGCGTCCCGCACGAGATGTCCCCGCGAGCGCTCGCCGGCGAGATCGGCGTCGACCCACCGGTTCGTGATCGCGACGAACACACCGTGTTCGTTGTAGCCGATCCAGGTACCACCGGCCTCGGCGTCGGTCGGCGCGACTACGTCGACACCCCAGTCTCTCACTGCCGGGGGGTTCGACTCTCGATCGAGCCGTTCGTCACGGTTCGCCGCAACGACGAGGGGGTCCTCGAAAACCTGCCACGCGAAGACGAGTGTACACACGGACCGCTGTAGGGCTCCCGAGAAGTAAAGCGTACCGCGGAAGGGCGACCGCCGGCCCGACTTCACTCGTCGTCGACTGGCCGGGCCGGGATCCCGGCCACGGTGCTCTCGGGCGGCACGTCCTCGGTGACGACAGCGTTGGCGCCGACCTGTGCGTCGTGGCCGATCTCGACGCCCGGCAGGACGACCGCGCCGGCGCCGATCATCGCTCCCTCGCCGACGACGACCTCGCCGGTCCGGTACTCGTCACGGAGGAACTCGTGACACAGCAGCGTCGCGTCGTAGCCCACGATCGCGTGGTCCTCGATCGTCACCAGTTCCGGCCAGAACACGTCCGGCGTGGCCGTCAGCGCCAGCGAGACGCCCTCCCCGACAGTGGCCCCGAGCCGTCGGAGCAGCCAGCGCTTGAGCTTCAGGCTCGGTGAGTATCGCAGCGTCCAGATGACGAGGAAATTCAGGGTCAGCCGCAGTGGGTGCTTGGCCTCGGGCCACCCGTGCAGAGAATTGTGCGGGCCGGGCGTGGCAGTCCGGTCGAGGCGATCGTGTCGTCGTGGGCCAGTCACGCCCGTCCGTTGGTGAGGCGGCGTCTTGAAACCCGCGTCACGCCCTCCTGGTTTGGGTCCCGGAACGACGGCGCGGGCTGAGCGATTACTCGTCCCGGATCTCGGTCATGTGGTCGATACGCTGCTGGACGAGTTCCGACTTCCCGATGTCGTGGCGCACGCGCAGCCCCTCGTGACCCGCCTGTTCGAACGCGTCCTCGACGATCGCTTCGGCGGCAGAGATCGTATCTGCGATACCGACGACGGCGAACGAGCGCGAAGTAGTGGTGTAGATCCCGTCCTCGCGGTCGTCGACGCTGGCGTAGAACAGCTGTACTTCGGGCTGGTTGCCACCGTCTGCGACCGTTCCGGACTCACCGCCCGCTCCGTCGGCGTGGCGTTCGTTGATTCGTTCGATCGTCTCTTCGTCGATGGTCACTTTCGCACCGGCGTCCGGTTCTGTGGGGTAGCCGTCGGGGACGGCGTACTTGCAGACCGTCGCCTTGGGGGCGAACGAGAGCTGTGGCAGTGGCTCGTTCTCGCGGGCCGCAGTCAGCACGTCGAGGAAGTCCGTGTTGAGGATCGGCAGCGTGTTCATCGCCTCGGGGTCGCCAAAGCGGGCGTTGAATTCGACGACCTTGATGCCTTCGGCAGTGAGCATGAACTGGCCGTAGAGGATGCCCTTGTACCCCTCGAGCGCGTCGACGGTCGCTCGAAGCACGTCGACGGCGTCCATGTAGTCGTCCTCGGACATGAACGGCAGTTCCAGTCCGGCGTCGGAGTAGCTCCCCATGCCGCCGGTGTTGGGACCCTCGTCGCCCTCGTAGGCGCGTTTGTGGTCCTGCACCGCTGGCGTCACCCGGAGCTGTCCGTTGGCGACGATCGCCTGGAGCGTGAACTCCTCGCCGACGAGTCGTTCTTCGAGGACGACCCGGTCGTGTTCGGAGTTCCGGAGGTACTCCTTGGCCTCTTCGGGGGTCACCTGGTCGCCGATAACGCGCACGCCCTTCCCCCCGGTGAGGCCGGCGGGCTTGACGGCGAGGTCGCCGTCGTACTCGTCGATGAAGTCGCAGGCGGCGTCCATGTCCTCGAACGTCTCGAAGTCCGGACAGCCCGGGATGTCGTGCTCCTTCATGAAGCGGCGCTGAAAGGCTTTGTCCGTCTCGATGCGGGCCTCGGTCTCCTGCGGACCGAAGGCGTAGACGCCAGCCTCGTCGAGCGCGTCCGCGACACCCGCGGCGAGCGGTGCTTCCGGTCCGATCACGGCCAGCGTCGCGTCGACCTCGTTGGCGTAGGTCGTGACAGCCGTGGGATTGGTCGTATCCAGCGACTCGAAGCCCTCGGCCACCGCAGCAATGCCCGGGTTTCGGTTGCCGGCACAGGCGTACAACTCGGCGTCTGAATCGGCCATCGCGCGGGCGATAGCGTGCTCTCGGCCCCCGCCACCGATCAGCAGCACAGTCTCTGACATACGCGAGAGCGCGACTGGTAGGGGCCTAAACCTTGCCTTTCGAGGCTATCAGAACATTCGATCGCGACGAGAGAAACAGCATCTGCGACAGAAGATTCGATCACGGTCCGACGGGTTGTCATCGTCTCGTCCAGTGACCGTCGACCCCGTTCCGACGGTCACCGGGACACAGCGACGACTGTCCGTATCAGTCGTTACGCAGGAGCGACCGCACTGTGTCGACGGGCCCGTTGGGAGTGTCGAGGCGGGCGTACCATCGCTCCATCGCGGTTTTGGTTCCCGTTTCGTCGTCCGTTGCCCGACAGATGTCCCCGTCCGGGTGGTCCGGGGTATCCTCTCGGAGGTACCAGCGCTCCATTGGAGTCAGTTCGTCGTCGTCCGGTGGCTCGCATTCAGATTCGGTCTTCGGGCTCTGACGGCGCTCGGCGAGTTCCTGTGGGGTCACGTCGCCGTAATCCTTCGAAAAGTCCCGATCCTCGCTGTAGTCCTCGTAGATGTCGAAATCGTCGGTCTCGTCTTCGTTGGAACCATCGGACTTTTGACTACCGGCGCTGCCTTGCGGATCGTTCGTCGTCTCCTCAGTATTACTGTTTGAGTTGCGGTCCGACTCCTGATCGCTCGATTCGTCGCTCTCATCGGAACTGTCGCTCCCATCGGATCCGTCACTCCCGTCTGAACCGTCGCTGCCGTCGGAACCGTCGCTGCCATCTGAACCGTCACTGCCGTCGGAACCGTCGCTGCCGTCTGATCCGTCGCTACCATCTGAACCGTCACCCCCATCGGACCCGTCGCTGCCACTGGAACCGTCGGAGCTACTCTCGCTGTAGACAGTGCAGTCGTCACCGAGGACGACGTTGCCCGCACAGACACCACAGCCGTCGTTGGCGTTCAACGCCTCAACGACGGCCGAGGCGCTCTCGTACGCCGCGCCGGCGCAGTCGTTCGGGTTCAGACACAGCGTACAGCTGCTGTTCTCGTTCTGATCTCCGCCTTGGATCACGTTCTCTTCGAGCAGTCCGATCACAGTCTCGTTCGACGCCGCCTCGTAGCAGTAGGTCTGCCAGTCCCAAGGGACATCGTGGTCGCTGTCGGCGGTCATTTCTCGGCACTGGTAGGTGTCGTTGACCGCGACGACCGCGTAGCTTCCGTGTGTGCCGGTACAGGCGCTCTCACAGCCGAAGAACTTCGACTTGTGGGCGCTGGCGGTGCCCGTGACTGCGACGAAGCCGGCAGCAGTCGCACCGAGTGTCTTCAGCATTCTGCGGCGGTTGATCCCGGTGGTGTCGCCGGTCGGAGTGGTTCTATCGGGGTCGGTCATCGGTGTCGATCACTTTTCGACGTATCGGTTTGGTAATGGATTCTGTACGGAAGCGAAGAACATCACTAACTGAGGTCTTGAGGTAATCTATCTACGGATACCGGAACGTTGAATGTGGATAATTACAGGTATTGATAGCTTTACGAACTGTATCCTGCAGGTAACTGGAAACCATCTAATCGAGGGGACGGGCGCCACTATCGCCCGGGTCCGGGAGACGAACAGGTTTTCCCGTCTGCCACCCGGAACGTTCGGCATGACAACCGACTCGGACCCGACGGACAGGAACCGCCTCGGCGAGGAAGAGAGCCCCTATCTTCGCCAGCACGCGGACAACCCCGTCAACTGGCAGCCCTGGGACGAGCACGCCCTCGAAGCCGCACGCGAGCGGGAGGTCCCGATCTTCCTCTCGATCGGGTACTCGGCGTGTCACTGGTGTCACGTCATGGAAGAGGAGAGCTTCGCCGACCCCGACGTGGCCGAACTGCTCAACGAGCAGTTCGTCCCGATCAAGGTCGACCGCGAGGAACGCCCCGACCTCGACTCGATCTACATGAGCATCTGCCAGCAGGTCACCGGACGGGGCGGGTGGCCGCTCTCGGCGTGGCTCACGCCGGAAGGTGAGCCGTTCTACGTCGGGACGTACTTCCCGCCCGAGGAGCGCCGTGGGATGCCGGGCTTCGGGGGGCTACTCGAAGACATCGCGAACTCCTGGTCAGATCCCGAACAGCGCGAGGAGATGTACAACCGCGCCGGGCAGTGGACCGACGCCATCGAGAGCGACGTCGGTGACGTGCCCGGCCAGTCCGGCGACGTACCCGGCGACGACGCCCTTCAGGCCGCCGTCGACGCCGCACTCCGGGCCGCCGACCGGGAACACGGCGGCTGGGGCAACGGGCCGAAGTTCCCCCAGCCCGGGCGGCTCCACTACCTCATGCGCGAGTACGAACAGTCGGGCCGCGAGCAGGTCGGGGCGGTCGTCACCGAGACCCTCGACGCGATGGCCGACGGTGGCCTGTTCGACCACGTCGGCGGCGGCTTCCACCGATACTGCACGGATCAGGAGTGGGTCGTCCCCCACTTCGAGAAGATGCTGTACGACAACGCCGAACTCCCGCGGGCGTATCTCGCCGGCTATCAGCTCACCGGTGACGATCGCTACGCCACGGTCGCCGAGGAGACGTTCGCCTTCGTCGAACGCGAACTGACCCACGACGACGGGGGGTTCTACAGCACGCTGGACGCCCAGAGCGTCCCGCCCGAGTATCGACAGGACGACGGGGATGGAGAGGCCGAGGAAGGCGCGTTCTTCGTCTGGACGCCCACAGAGGTCCGCGAAGCCGTCGACGACGAGACGGACGCGGAGCTGTTCTGTGACCGCTTCGGCGTCACGGAGCGGGGCAACTTCGAGGGGACGACGGTGCTGACGATCAGCACGTCGGTCGGCGATCTCGCCGCGGAGTACGACCTCGACGAAGCGACTGTCGAAGCCCGTCTCGCGGCCGCTCGTGAACAGGTCTTCGAGGCTCGTGAACAGCGCCCTCGGCCCGCTCGTGACGAGAAGGTGCTGGCGGGCTGGAACGGCCTGTTGATCGGCGCGCTCGCGGAGGGGGCGATCGTGCTGGACGACGACTACGCCGAGCAGGCCGCAGCGGCGCTCTCGTTCGTCCGAACCCACCTCTGGGACGCCGACTCGGGGACGCTCCAGCGCCGATACAAGGACGGCGACGTGGCTATCGACGGCTACCTGGAGGACTACGCCTTCCTCGCTCGCGGCGCGCTGACGCTGTTCGAGGCGACCGGTGCGGTCGAGCATCTCGCGTTCGCGCTCGACATGGCTCGCGCGATCGAACGCGAGTTCTGGGACGCCGAGGACGAGACACTGTACTTCACCCCATCGAGCGGGGAATCACTCGTCGCCCGCCCGCAGGAACTCACGGACCAGTCGACGCCGTCCAGCACTGGGGTCGCCGTCCAATCGCTCCTGTCGCTCTCGGCGTTCGCTCCCCACGATCGGTTCGAGACGATCGCGAACGGCGTCCTCGAGACTCACGGCAACAAGATCGAGGGGAACCCCATGCAACACGCCTCGCTCGTCGTCGCTGCCGACCGGTACCGCCGCGGTGATCTCGAACTGACGATGGTCGCCGGCGACGTACCGGAAGCGTGGTACGAGACGCTCGCCACGACGTACCTCCCGGATCGCCTGCTCGCCTGGCGACCGACCGACGACGAGATGGACGACTGGCTCGACGCGCTCGATCTGGACGAGGTGCCGCCGATCTGGGCCGATCGGACCGCTCGGGACGGTGAGCCGACGGTGTACGCCTGCCGCAACTTCGCCTGTTCGCCGCCCGAACACGATCTGACGACCGCGCTGGAGTGGGCGGCCGAGCAGGGCTGACACGGACGACTGACCCTCAGCGGTACTCGTAGACGCCGCCGACGCCACCGACGAGGACGCTGTCGCCCACGACCGCGAGTGAGTCGGGATCGAACTCGTCAGTGATCGTCCACAGTACCTCGCCTGAACTCGTGTCGTAGGCGCGGACGGTACCGGCCGGGGCCGCTTCACCCGCTCTGATCTCGCCGGCGACGATCAGTGTCTGTCCACCGACAACTGGCGAGAACGCGTACCAGTCGACCTCGTCGCGCCAGATCGTCTCGCCGGTCGGCATGTCGATCGCGGCGACCACACCCGATTCGAGGCCGTCCGTTCCGGCGGCGAGAAAACCTGTCGACCCCGAGAGAGCGGGCGTCGACACGTACATCCCGAAGTCCCGTGGCTCCCAGAGCCGTTCGCCCGTGGCTGCATCGTAACAGCCGAGCGATCCTTCTTCGTCGTGGATGCCGAAGCTACCGACCGCGATGCGGCCGTCAGCGACGGCAGGCGAATTCGCTTCTCCACGGGGTTCTTCGGCCGTCCAGAGGCGCTCGGGCCCGACCGCGAGCGCACGATCGATGCCGCTTCGCTCACCGTAGGCAGCGAGTCCTTCGAAGGCCCCCGCTACGTAGAGGCGCCCGTCTGCGACGGCGGGGCGAACACCACGGACCGTCCAGGACTGGTCCGTCGCCGGCGACAGCGCGGTCAGGTCCCGACTCGTGTCCGTGCCGGCGTACACCGCTCCACTGTCGACGACGAATCCTTCCACATCGGCCTCCTCGTAGGGCGTACTGAACGATTCTGCCGGTTCACCCTCCGTGTCGATACTGAAGAGGGCGTACTCGGCGTCCGGTTCTGTCGGTGTCTCTCTGACACCGTAGAGATCACCCGCCGGTCCGAACCCGGCGACCGGCGTCCCCCTGGAGTCGGACCACACCGGCTCCGTTCCGTCTCGCTCGTAGAGGTGGAGACTGGTGCCGTAGAGAGCGAGGTACTCCTGTGAGGCGAGCAATCGAAAGCGACTCTCCGGCCCGGCGGGTGTGAGACTGCGCTCCAGCGTCGGCTCTTCGCGCGGCGGGGCTGCGTGCGGATTGTGTGCTGCCTTCGCGCTGTCGTAGCGTTCCATCGGCCACGTTCCGTCGACCGGGGTCAGCCCGTCGAATGATGCGTCAGGTCCACCGCGCCAGAGTCGATACGCGCCGTAACTCACCCCCGCGGTCCCAGCGAATCCGAGACTCGCGAGTAACTGTCTGCGGCTGATAGTGGAGGGCATCGGACGAGTGTTCGGCGGTCAGGGTAAAAAAACGGCGTCCTTCATACGGACGGTTCTAAACGTTTCCCCAGTCGACCGCACGACTGCATGTAGTCGATCTGGGACTGACCGACAACCGCCAGTTTCAGTCCAGCGCTTCGTCGATCCGCTCGGCGAGGTAGACCGCGATCGGGATATCGGCGTCCTCGACGAAGCGGGCAATCTCCTCGCCGTCTCCCGATCGCGGTTCATCCCCGCTCGCGCTGTTCGTGCCGTTCGGCACGCGCTCGACGACGACCGTCGGGATGTACTCGATGTCGTACTCCTCGACGCCGGGGCCGGTCTTGGAGCCGTCGTCCTCCTTCTCGGTCTCGTAGTGGACGACGTTGTCTTCGGGTATTTCGGCGGCGTCCAGTGCCGCACCGAAGTCCGGTAGCTGGGAGCGACAGTCCTTGCACCAGTCGCCACCCCACACTCTGTAGACGAGTTCGTCCGCGTGTTCGGACAGCGTGTCGACGGTGTCTTCGTAGGCACCGGCCGACCACACCGGGTTGGGCTCCATCGTTGTCAGTGGCATACGACGTTCTTGCGCGTCGAGTCGCTTAACGCTCGCGCTCTCTTCACACGTGGATTACTGGAGAGACGTGCCGATCACACCGTCCTCGATAACGGCACGCCATGCTGGTGACGGGGAGCGTTTTAACGGGGCCCGCCAAAGTACCCGTAATGAACGCGAACATTCTGGAGACCATCGGGTCGCCGCTGGTTTCGGTCGAGGCCCCCGAAGGCGCGACAGTTGCCGCGAAGATCGAATCGTTCAACCCCGGTGGTTCCGCGAAAGATCGGCCGGCGCTATCCATGATCGAGGCCGCCGAGGAAGCTGGTGATCTCACGCCGGGGGACGCCCTGGTCGAACCGACGAGCGGTAACACCGGTATCGGGCTGGCGATGGCCGGGGCGGCGAAGGGGTACGACGTGACGCTCGTGATGCCCGGCTCGAAGTCCCCTGAGCGTCGCCAGATCATGAAAGCCTACGGTGCCGAAATCGAACTCGTCGAGGGGGACATCTCCGACGCCAAGGACCGAGCCGACGAACTCGAAGCCGAGCACGGCTACGTCCAGCTCCGGCAGTTCGACAACGAAGCTAATCCCCGTTCACACTACGAGACGACCGGGCCGGAGATCCTCGACCAGGTCGGCGATCGGACCGTCGATGCGCTCGTGGCCGGTGTCGGCACCGGCGGGACGATCACCGGTATCGGCCGACGGCTCCGCGAGGCCTTCCCCGACATGGACATCGTCGCTGTCGAACCGGCCGACAACGCGGTTCTCTCCGGGCAGGAACCGGGGACCGGCGAGGACAACTTCCAGGGAATGGGGCCGGGTTTCGTGAGTCCGAACCTCGACACCGATCTGCTCGACTCGGTGAAGACGGTGGAACTTGCCGACGCCGAGGACGAGTGTCGCCGCCTCGCGCGGGAAGAGGGGATTCTCGTCGGCCAGTCCTCGGGCGCATCGAACCTCGCGGCGAGGGAGACGGCGAGCGAACTGCTCGAAGCCGGCGTCGAGAACCCACTCGTCGTCACGGTGTACTGGGACAGCGGCGAGCGCTACATGTCGACGGGGATGTTCGACGAGTAGCCGACTGCCCGCCATTCTGTTCCAGTCACGCGCCGAATTCGGCTTTCGTGAGTCTGACGACGAGCGTTTCGTCTATGTCTCGCAGGTCGTACTCGGGGATGGTGTCGCCCGTTCGAGTCACGAGCATCGGCTCGACGAGTCGGGGCTCGTGATCGAGGTCTCGATCCTCGTCACCCCCCTCGTCAACGTCGTCGGGTTGCTCGACGCCGTACACCTTGAGAAAGCGGTCCCGCTCTTCCTCGTCGACGTCGCCGTCTCGCATCGACACCGCCAGCTCGCGGGAGAGCCACTCTGTCTCGCTGACCGACGGTTCCAGCACCATCGTCGCGTCGGTGAAGCGCACGAGATACCAGTTGAGGTCGTTCAGGAGCGCGACGGCCGCGCCAAGGCTGACCGTCTCGACGGCGATCGTGTTCGCGAACGGTTCCTGCAGGTCGTAGGTCGCCAGCGCGTCCCGGGCGGTCTCGCGCGAGAGGAGTTCGTACCTGAGATTGCAGTCTTCGCTCCCGACGAGACACACTCGCGCCATCGTGCAGTGGCAGGCGGCCGTGCGGGATAGTGGTTTCCCTTTTTCGGACCACTGGGATCGACTTCAGCGATCGACCGTGACTACTTCCGAACGGTCTGCAGCTTCGCGAGCGCGCTCGAAGAGGTCGTCGGGTTCCGGCTCCCTGACGGCCAAGAGTGAGCCGCCCGTCTCGGGGAACGACGGCGCGACTCGATTGCACCCGGTCGGGATCGTCGACGCTTCGAACGTGTCGATCTCGCGGGCCAGTTGCGTGATCTCGGCCTTGTCGTCGGTCAGGTTGGGACGGAACACCGGCAGGTCGACGGCGGCGTCGGTCACCCGCAGATTGGCACTGGTCTGGCTGGACTTCTGGCCGATGGCCTCGCCAGTGACCAGTCCCACGGCGTCGACCGACTCGGCGATCCGTTCGCCGGCGGCGAGCATGAACCGCCGCAACGAGAGCATCCGTGTCGAATCGAGGTCCGACGCGAGCGTCTCGACCACGTCCCCGCCGGGGACGACCCGTGCCTCGAAGTCGAAGTTCGGTGCGTAGCTGGCGAGGGTCTCGACGGTCGAGAGCGCCCGCGCGCGGTGGTCTGGACCGCCGAAGTCGCCAAGGTCGACGTAGACAGGAACGATCGGTGCGCCCCTGCGAAGTAGTTTCCAGGCTGCGACGGGTGAGTCGATCCCGCCCGAGAGCAGCACGACGACGGGCGCTTGCGTGCCGACCGGGAGCCCCCCGGGACCCGAACGTTCCTCGACGAACAGATACGCCGTCTCGGCCCGACACTCCACGAAGAACGTCACGTCCGGATCGTCGAGGTCGACTTCGGGTTCGTATCCGGCCGCTTCGATCGATTCCCAGACGGCAGCGCCACCCTCGGACTCGATGTCTTCGCTGGAGAAGTCGTGAACGTCTTTCCGACCCGCCCGGCGAGCGTCGACGGCGAACGCCCCACCGTCGAAGCACGCGGTCGCGATCGTGTCGAGTTCCTCGCAGATCGTGTCGAGTTTGGGGGGAACGGAGACGACCGGGCTCGCGGAGACGACGCCGAAGGTGTTACAGGCGGCGTCAGTCGCCTCGCCCGTCGCTGCGGGATCGTCGACGTGGACGAACAGCCGCGTCCGCTGGCGTTCGACGGTGCCGTCGATCCCCCTGTCCGCGAGCATCGCCGAGAGGTTATCCGCCAGCCGCCCCTCCATCGAGCGGCGGACCTGTTCGCTCTTGGTCCCGATCTCGCCGTGGCGAACGAGGACGGTGTCGGCTCCCGGCAGGTGCATACCGCTGCTTGACGAATGGTGGATAAATGAATGTCGCCTCGGGGCTCACGGTTCCCTGCGGTCACCGTTCGCCACAACGTGGCCTCCCGTCAGTCGCCCCCGTCTCCCAGAGCAACCGCTCAGGGGTGTTAGAGAGACGGGGTAGGTCAGTCAGCGGAGACACCCGTGGAGACCACGTGTGTCGAAAGGTAGCTGCCAGACCGTGCCGTCTGTATCTCTCTCACCACTATCGACTGATAACACCTCCGATCCACTGGCCAGGTCGACAGCCGTTTTTCCACACATCCAGCCCAATCACTTACCCGTCTGGCGGTCGTATCGGAGTTCATAGATTCGACCATGCCACCGGCAGAGTCCCCCACCCAGCAGTCGGACGGTCATCCGGGCAGGCCACCGATCCAGTGTGACGCCTGTGAGTCCGCGCTCCACGGCGGGGAACACACGGTGGCGTTCCTCCTCCTCGACCGACACACGATCCCGCTCGTCGGCTGTGACGAACACGTCGACCAGTTCGCAACCGTGTGCGGGTACACGACCGACGAGACGGCGCAAGTCCTCAATCACCGACCGGCCGGCGGCGTCCCCTGTCCGAGCTGCCACCTCGCCCACCACAGTCCGCGCCAGCTCATGATCCCGGTGCAGGACGGTGCGATCGCGGTCCTCGCGTGTGCGGACCACCAGTCGACGATCGCCGAGCGGTTTCAGCGCGGCCTCGAAACACACCAGCAGCTAACGACTTCGCTCGATCTCTCCTGAAGGACACAGACAGCTATTCACCGTTCTGAGGTCATAGTCCACTTCCTTCACCACAAGCTGGTATCCCGACCGGTCGAACTCTCGTCTAGAAGGTCGACAGTTCGCCGTCGATGACTCGGCGGGTAACCCCGGTCACGTCGGCCAGTTCGTCGTCGATCGCCGCACGTACCTCGTCTTCGATGTCGGCGACCGTGACACCGTCCTCGGTGACCAGTTCCGCGTCGGCAACGTGGGGCTCGTCGATCGGAGACCCGATCTGGGAGAGCAGGCGGACCTGGAGCTGCTGGATGCCGTCGACTTCGTCGACGACGCTCTTGGCGATCTCCGTCGAGAGGAGGTTGTAGATCTTCCCGATGTGGTTGACGGGGTTCTTCCCCGACGTGGCTTCCATGCTCATCGGCCGGTTGGGCGTGATGAGCCCGTTGGCGCGGTTCCCGCGGCCGACGGAGCCGTCGTCACCCTGTTCTGCTGAGGTGCCAGTCGTCGTCAGGTAGATCGAGCCCTCGTCGTAGTCGTCGGCCGTGTTGACGTGGACGGTCACGTCGCGGTCGGTGAAGTCGGTCGCGAGTTCCTCGACGTAGTGCTCGACGCTGGCGACGGCGTCTCTGTACGCGTCGAGATCTTCGATGTGACGATCGACCATCGCGGCGGCGACAGTCACGTCGATCTGGTCGCCTTCGCGCTTGCCCATGACCTTGATGTCCTGCCCGACTTCCGGGTGATCGACGGAGTACTCGCCGTTGAGTCGCTGCTCGGTCGCACGGACGATCTGTTCGGTCTCGGACAGTGGGGCGTGGCCCACACCGTAGCTCGTGTCGTTGGCCATCGGGACAGTGCCCTCCTCGCCGAACACTTCCTGCAGGTCGCCGCTCCCCTCGCCAAGCCGTACGTCGACGACGATGTCTTTCCCCACGTCGAGATACGGGAAGTTCGCCTCCAGATAGTCGCGGGCCGCTTCCAGCGCGATCGTCTCGGCGGGGATCCGTTCGCCCTCATAGCTCTTGGTCGCACGGCCGACGATCAGCAGGTAGATGGGTTCGAGGACTTCGCCGCCGCCGAAAGCCGGCGCGGCCGTGCCCGCCACCAACTGGCTCTCGTCGGTGTTGTAGTGGAGGACCGTTCCGAACCGATCGAGGTACGTCTGTGCGAGCGCTCGTGAAACCGACTCCGCGATGCCGTCGCAGATCGAGTCCGGGTGGCCGATCCCCTTTCGTTCGACGATCTCGACAGACTGGTCCTCGACGGCGTCGCCCGTCGAGGGCTGCACGTGGATGTTCCGTTCCGTCATTAGGACTCGCTTCGACGTCCCCGGTTCTATAACTTGCGGAAACCAAGCCGACGTTTCGAATTACTGTCCTGCATCACCGTCGTCGCCGGTGTCCTCGTTACCGAGCAGGAAACCGAGGTACGAGGTCCGAATCTGCTCGTCTGGATCGAGTCCCATGTCACGCATGATCTCGGCTGCGCCCTCGCGGGCCGCGTCGATGTCCTCGGCTTCCGTCTCGACCTCGACGAACGACCCAACCTGTTCGACCGTGTCGAGCGTGATGGTGTACTCGCCCAGTCGGTAGCGGTCCCGTTCTTTGTGGACCGTCGCCGCCGGTTCGAACCCGACGGACTCGAAGATCGTCGCTGCGTCGTCTCCCTCGCCGACGGCAGTCTCGACTTCTTCGCGCGTCTTCGACGCCTCGTCGAGCTTCGGGCCCTTGTACGTCATCACGGCCGACGCCTCTCCGTCGACGACCTCGCGGCGGACGCGCAGCGACTCGTCGGTCTCGGCGAAGTTCTTGTGCGGCGCGTCGTAGTAGGTGTCTGCCTGCTCGACGGTTCCCAGAAACTCCGCACCGAGTTCTTCCAGTCGCTCGCGCAGTCCTTCGTGGTCCGTTCTGACCTTCAACTCGACTTCGTACATGGTCGGACGCTCGTTACCGGTGGATAAAACGGTTGGAGAAAACGCGACACCTGTTCGATCCGGTCACACGGAACGTCGTCGGCCTGTCCCCGATCGACCGCACGCAGTCGTGTGGTCGACTGGGGAACCGGTGATATCGTTCCGTATCACTCCAGTTGCTCCAGCTCTGTCACCGTCTCTTCGGTGTCGACATCGCCGGTGTTGCGCGTGTCCGCGGGCTCGAACAGGAGCATCTCGACCTCGGTCTCTGCGACCGGTCGGTGTTCGACGCCTCGCGGGACGGTCAGGAGTTCGCCTTCGTCGAGAACGACATCGGACTCGTCGCGAAACTCGATCCGGAGCCGTCCGGAGACCACCAGAAACCGCTCGTCTGCGTCCTCGTGGCTGTGCCAGACGAACTCGCCCTCCGCCTTCGCGAACTTGACAGCCTGCCCGTTGCACTCGTCTGCCAGCCGCGGCGACCAGTGCTCGTCGAACGAGTCGAACCCTTCGGAGAGGCTGATCTTCTCCATATCTCATCGACGGGCGGGGAACAGTAAACGACTGTGGCGAACTCTTTGCCGGAGATAGTACCGGGCCGGCTCGTCGCTTTTCGCCACAACGTGATCTCTCTGGCTGACTACACCGCTCGCGTGTCGCTTCGCTCCCGCTCGCCGTAACGAGGACCGTGACCTCGCTTTCGCTCGGTCACGCCCCTCGCCTCCGAAACGTTGTTCTTAAGAGTGCAACGCCAGACCGATACGTATGAGCAACGAATCCGAGGCCGACGCCGAAGAGATCGAAGAGGAGAACGCTTCCGAGGCCGATGAGGAAGTCGCCGAAGAAGAGACTGCGGGCTTCGAGGAAGGAGACTTCGTCGAGATCGACTACACCGCACGCACCGTCGAGGGCGGCGAACTCGTCGACACGACAGACCCCGAGATCGCCGAAGAGGAAGGCGTCGGCGAGGACCAGGAGTTCGCGCCGCGCACGATCGTCCTCGGCCAGGGTCACCTGTTCGAGGCCGTCGAAGAGGACATCTACGGTGAGGAAGTCGGACACACCGGCTCCGTCAGCGTCTCCGCCGAAGAGGCCTTCGGCGAGTACGACGAGAGCGAGGTCCGCACGGTCTCCTCGGACAAGATCCCCGAGGACGACCGCTACCCCGGCGCGCACGTCGACGTCGACGGCGAGCACGGGCACGTCGAGACGATCATCGGCGGGCGCGCACGCGTGGACTTCAACCACCCGCTGGCCGGCGAGGACATCGAGTACGAGTACGAGATCCTGAGCGAGGTCGACGACCGCGAGGAGCAGGCCCAGGGCATCCTCTCGATGATGCTCGACATGGATCTCGACGTGTGGTTCGAGACCGACACCGTCGAGGAAGAGCAGATCGTCGAGTCCGACGAGGACGACGAGGACGCAGAACCCGAGACCGAGACCGTCGAGGTCGAGGAGGACACGCTCTACATCGAGGCGACGCCCCAGCTGACGATGAATCAGCAGTGGATGATGGGCAAGCAGCAGATCGCCCAGCAACTCACCCAGCTGCTCGACATCGACCGCATCATCGTGCAGGAAGAACTCGGTGGTGGCGGTATGGGCATGCCCGGTATGATGGGCGGCATGGGCGGCGGCGCTGGCGGCGCTGACATCGAGGACGCGCTCGAAGACGCCGACGTGGACGCCGACGAGATCATGGACGAGATCGAAGGCGCAGCGGACGAGTAAGCCGTCATTCACCTTCTGCCGTTTATGCTACTCCTGAGCTGCTGGGCTCCCGCTGGTCCGACCGCTCGAGAGTGGTGCCTCGTGTGAACAAAACGCATTTATGATCGCTCCGGAATATGCCGACGATGCCCTCCACCAGTCGATTCAATCGGACAGTGTCGTCTCGGCAGTGTCGACGACAGTTTGGCAGAACGAGGCGGGGTGAGCGGTGATGCCGTCGTTCACCACGCGGCTCAACGACGGCCTCCAGCAGGCGCTGGACAGCTCTGCGCTGGCAGCGATCCCTCTCGTCTTGCCGCTGCTCAACACGGACGCACTGCGTGCGGTGCTCGCCTACGACGGCGTCCACATCGGTTTCAGATTCGGGATCCCGTCGTCGGTCCTCACCGTCTGGACGTTCGTCAAACCTCCGAGCCAGGGCGTCACGATCGAGCCGGGGGTCCCGGTCGATGGCGGGCTGCTGGTGTTCGCAACGATTCCAGTTATCGTCGTCGTCAGGGCGGCGTTCGCGGCGGGCTACTTCGGTAGCATCGGGACGCTGGTGACGACGGATCGATACGACTTCTGGGAGAACGTGCGGGCCCTCTTCGCGCCGTTCCTGGTCCTGACCGCCCTGCCAGTGCTCGTGACGCTTCCACTCGCCCTCGTCGGTGCGGCCTCGCCAGCACTCTTGCTCCTGGCGTTTCCCGTGTTCCTGCTTCTGGCCTACCTCTTCTACGCGACCCCGTATCTGGTCGTGCTCCGAGGGACCGGGCTGCTCGACGCGGCACGGGCGTCGTACGAGTTGGCGACCGACGGCGGTGCGTATCTCTCCTACTTCCTCGGATTCGGCCTGTTCGTGCTCGTCGTCTCGCCGATCGCATCCGCCATCGTGGTGAACGTTCCAGGCCTCGGACTGCTCTTCGGGCTCGTCGCAGGCGCCGTCCTCGGTCTCGCCGGAAACGTCGCGACGATGCGGTTCGTCGCGGAAATCGATCCGATCGGCCCCGCGGTCACTCACTGAGACGAGTCCGGCCACACCGATCAGAGCCAGTCCTGATGCCCTATCCCACGTAGATCGCGTCGGCGGAGGTGCGGCCCTTGTTGAACGAGGTGACCGTCGCTCGGATCACGTCGCCCTCGGAGAGCCCGCCGGGGATGTCCTCGACGAACAGGACGAACCCCTCGACTTTTCCGACCGCGTTCACCTCGCCCGAGTGGTGCTCGCTGAAGTCTGTGATGCCGAACTCGTAGGTCTCGCCGATCTCGACCGGCGGTTCTCGTTCCTGAGCGGCCTCGTGGGCTCGTTTCGACTGTCGGCGATCCGACGAGCCGCGCCACCACCAGGCGACTGCTGCCAGCACCAGTCCGACGGCACCCGCGATCCAGAGGTACGACGTGTCGATGCCGACGACCGGAAGCGTCTCCATAGCGGCGACTGTGCGCGACGGATTATATAACTTCGAGTGTCCCGATGAAGCGGTCGTGATCGTTTTCATACGGACAGTTGTCGACGTTTCCCCACTTGACCGAACGCTGTCGTGCGGTCGACCTGGGACAGACCGACAACTGTCCGTATCACAGCGAATACGTTGCGAAGTCGTGGCCGACCTCGTACCCCAGATCGCCGGCCTGCCGTTCTATCTCGGCCGTCGACAACCCCAGAAACGGTTCGCTGAGATGGACCAGCACCGTCCGGTCCGCACCGGTGGTGTCGATCATCGCCTCGAATTCCACGTCGGCGTCGTAGACTTCGGGCCGGAACAGCCCCGTCCCCTCGACGAACAGGAGGTCCGCTTCACGGAAGGCTGTCCCACCGTCTCGTTCCGGGAGGAACTGTTCGATGTCGGGCGCGTAGACGACTTTCGACCCATCGTCGTGAATCGCGAATCCCAGAGTGTCGAACTCTGGACGGCCGTGAGCGACCGGGAACGGGACGACTTCGAGGTCGCCGACGGTGGCTGGCTCGCCGTGTTCGAGGATCGTTTCGTCGAACGACCCGTCGAGATGTGGCCGTTCGGTCCGCAGGTGTTCGGCCGCCGTGTCGGTGAAGTACAGATCGAAATCGAGCGCCGACGTAACGATCCCGAGTTCTTCGACGCCGCCGGCGTGGTCGTGGTGCCAGTGGGTGAGAAAGACAGCGTCGATGTGGTCGACCTCCGTCTCGCGGATCTGCTCGGGGAGATCCGGGCTGGCATCGAACAGCACGGTCCGATCCTCGGTCTCGACGAGGAGCCCCGCACGGCGTCGTCGCTCCCTCGCGTCGCAGTCTTCGAGATCGAGACAGAGTGGTGGGACACCGGTCGCGTCGCCAGTCCCGAGCAGTGTCACGTCCATACCTGTCGGCCGAGAGGCGACAGGAAAACGGTGCCGGTCGCGCCTAGCTCACCAGGATGTAGGCCGCGATGTCTTCGCGGATGATCGTGTCGCAGTACTCACAGCGGACGCCGTCGTCTAGCACTTCGAACGCCGAATCGACCGGCTCGTTCTCCGTCGTGATGCAGTGGCGGTTCGGGCACTCCAGCACGCCGACGACGCGCTCCGGGCGCTCGACACGGTGTTTCTCGGCGACTTCGAAATCCCGGACGATGTTGATCGTCGCGGCCGGTGCGATCAGGGAGAGCACGTCGACCTCGTCCTGTGAGAGTTCCCGACCCTCGACCTTCACGATGTCTTTCTTGCCCAGTCGGTCCGAGGGGATGTTCATCGCCACGGAGACCTCTTCGCCGCTGGTGCCGTCGATACCGACGATCGCCAGCACGTTCAGAGCCTGCCCGCCGTTGATGTGGTCGATCACGGTGCCGTTGCGGATCTTGCTGACGCGGAGTTCGGGGTCGTTGCTCATCGTTCCTCACCTCCCAGTACCATGTCAAGGAGCGCCATTCTGACCGGAACGCCGTTGTGGGCCTGTTCGAAGTACTTCGCGCCGTCCAGCTCGTCCACGTCGTGGGCGATCTCGTCGACGCGTGGCAGGGGGTGCATCACCGTCAGATCCTCGTTGACCGCTTCGATCGTCTCGGCGTCGATCTGGTACTCGCCGGCGACCTCGTGGTACTCGCTCTCGTCGGGGAATCGCTCCTTCTGAATTCGGGTGACGTACAGCACGTCCAGTTCGGCGAGTACGTCGTCCAGGTCCGTGTGCTCGCGTACGTCCGCACCCGCCTCGTGGAGGTCGTACCTGACTGAACGGGGCAACTGGAGGCTCTCGGGGCTGATGAAGTGCTGGGAGGCGTCGAAGACGGTCAGTGCGTGTGCCAGCGAGTGGACCGTCCGCCCGTACTTCAGGTCGCCCATGATCCCGATCGTCAGGTCGTCGAACCCGGCGTTCTCTCGAATCGTGTACAGGTCCAGCAGCGTCTGGGTCGGGTGCTGGCCGGCTCCGTCACCGGCGTTGATCAGCGGTACGTCGACGAACTCGCTGGCCATCTTGGCCGATCCCTCGCTGGGGTGGCGCAGGACGAGGGCGTCGGCGTACCCCTCGACGACGCGGACGGTGTCGGCCAGCGATTCTCCCTTCTTGACGCTGGAGGACTCGACGGTGCCCATGTCGACGACGTCACCGCCGAGGCGCTTCATCGCCGCGGTGAAGCTCATCTTCGTCCGCGTGCTGGGTTCGAAGAAGAGCAATCCCAGCAGCGACCCCTCGTGACGATCCCCGAAGGCTGAGGGATCCGCCGCGATCTCGGCAGCGCGATCCAGCACCGCCTCGATGTCCGGGCGGGAGAGCTGTTTGGCGCTGATGATGTGGTCCTGGCGCATCGATAGGAACCGCGAACGCGACCGTCTTGAATCCCCCGAACCGTCCCGAGGGTTCAAGATCGATGACGGGACGAGGCCCCGCTATGCTCGCAATCGCAGGTGGCAAGGGCGGTTCCGGAAAGACCACGACGACGGCCTGTCTGGCCCGTGCGCTGGCGCGAGCAGGTCACGATCCGATCGCCGTCGACGGGGACTGTGACATGCCTGACCTCCACGTCGTGGCCGGTGCGCCGGGCGAGCCGGGCATCGACGCTTTCGCAGCCGGTGGGAACCTGGCGGACGTGACACACTCGACCGTCGAGCTCCCGAATGTCGAGGTGTTGCCGTCGGGTCGTGGTGGTGAAGCGGAACTCGAGGCGACGCTCTCGGCGCTCTCATCTGTTCCCCGCCGTGTTCTGATCGATACGCCAGCCGGGGTGTCACCGACAGTCGCGACGGCACTCCGTGTCGCCGAAGGGGTGGTCATCGTCACGACTCCGACCCGCGAGAGTCTCGAAGACGCTGCCAAGACTGCGGCGATGGCGCGTGCGCTCGACGCGGATGTTGTGGGCACGGTCGTGACGATGAGCGACGGCTCGGTCGATCCAGCCGAGCTACTGAACTGCCGGACACTCACCCACGTTCCAGTTGTCGATTCCCCACTCACGGACGCGAGGGTCGCCGAACGGTACGAGACCGTCTCGCAGATAGTTCACAAACGGAATATTTAATCCGCGGGAGAACGTGTACAAGATTGGCATGGTGAATCGTCTGCGGACAGGGATCGATGTCCTTGACCGCAAACTGGATGGGGGAATACCAGAGGGGAGTATCGTCGCCCTGACGGCGGACCCAGCGAGCCAGGCAGAGCTGTTTCTGTACGAACTGACTGCGACGAGGGGGACGCTCTGGCTCTCACTGGACCGAACGGCGACCGCCGTACAGGCGAGCATCGAGCAGACGCCGGCCGAGACGGGGGACCCGACGGTGCGACACATCTCCGGCGAAGCGCCGCTGGATAACGCAGGCAAACTCGTCAGCGCGCTGCCCGAAACGTCGAACCTGATCGTCGACCCGCTCGACGTGCTCGAAGCGCAGGAACCGCACTCGCGGTTCCGGGCGTTCATGAACGACATGCAGAATCACATCGTCAACACGGGAAGTCTGGCGATCGTTCACTGTCTCGACGGCCAGGATGTGCCGCCGCTTCGGGACACGACCGAACACTTCGCGGACGTCGTGTTCCAGCTGGACACGCATGTCGCCGGTGACGAGGTCGAGAACAAACTGGCGATTCCGAAGTTCCGTGGCGGCCGAGCGCCGTCGGACGTGATCAAACTCGATCTGGTCGAGCAGGTCAGCATCGACACGTCCCGCGACATCGCCTGATACGGATTATTGTAGTTGCTTACCGGCGATCGTCGCCACGGGGTAGACGACCGCGGTTACATCGCTACAATATTCCGTATGACCGCGAACCCGCGCCCTCTTTGTCCGTCGCTGTGTAGCCCGGTCGATGACAGTCGTGTTCGCCGGCGTCGGAGCGGACGATAGCAACGTCAACGCCCACGCGCCCCTGTACGCCGACGGCCGGTTCGAGTACGTTCCGATCCCCGAGAAAGTGCCGTCGACCGACGAACCGGAGACGTTCGGCTCGTGGCAACTCCGCGACGACGACCGGACGGCCGCCGATCTGACGAATCGGCTCGATACCTATCCCGAAGACGGCGACGCTCGCGTCGTTCGCGATGGTGCCGTCGCCGACTGGCCCTTGCACCACGATCCGAACTTCGAGGCCCTGACCTACGGCGAACACCGCGAGGGGTTCGGCCAGTACGTCAGCCGCTTGCGACGACTCGACGAGGGCGACGTGGTGGCGTTCTACACCTCGCTCGTCACCCAGGAATCGGACAGGAAGCATCGGTATCTGGTCGGCTACTTCACCGTCGACTCGGTGACGGTGATCGAACCGGACGACGGCCCCGAGACGAAACGGCACAAACTCGCTCGTCATCCGGAGAACGCACACGCCAAGCGTGCCGAGGATGGAGTGCCGTTCTACGACGACAAGCGCCTCGTGGTCGTGGCCGGGCGTGCGCCTGGCGGTCTCTTCGAGCGCGATCCGATCCAGTTGAGCGAGTACCGTGAGCGACCGGACGGCCGTGGCGGCTACTACCTCGATCCAGCAATCGGCGAGCGGTTTGAGATCGTCGAGGGATCGGAGTACATGACTCGCAAGCCGGCGCTCGTCAGCGAGATGGCCGGGCGAGCATTCGTCGAACTGGTCGGGAAGCCAGGTGAGCGGTAGCCATCTAACTGGTCGGGAAGTCCGGCGAGCAGTAGCCTTCTGCGGGCAGCTCTCTCGATGTAACGCCCGATCGCCAACGTTTATAATCCAGTAATATAATCAGATTATACATGGCGACGACCCAGCTTCAGCGCGCACGCGACGGAGAGATCAGCCCCGAGATGGAGCGCATCGCAGAGCGAGAGAACGAGGAACCGGAATTCGTCCGTCAGCAAGTCGCCGACGGGCAGGCCGTGATCCCGGCGAACCTCGGCCACGAGACGCTCGATCCGATGATCATCGGCCGGGAGTTCTCGACGAAGGTCAACGCCAACATCGGCAACAGCGAGGAGACGAGCGATCTCGACGGCGAACTCGAAAAGCTCCACACTGCAGTCCACTACGGAGCCGACACCGTCATGGACCTCTCGACGGGGTCGAACCTCGACGAGATCCGTGAGGCCAACGTCGAGCACTCGCCGGTCCCGGTCGGCACGGTCCCGATCTACGAAGCCGTCAAGCGCGCGGGCAGTCCCGAAGCGATCACGCACGAACTCCTGCTGGACGTGATCGAGAAGCAGGCCGAGCAGGGCGTCGACTACATGACGATCCACGCAGGCGTGCTGATGGAGCACCTTCCGCTGACCGACGATCGAAAGACGGGGATCGTCTCGCGAGGTGGCTCGATCATGGCCAAGTGGATGGAAGAGAACGGGATGCAGAACCCCCTCTACACGAAGTACGAGGAGATTTGTGCCATCTTCCGGGAGCACGACGTGACCTTCAGCCTCGGCGACGGTCTCCGACCGGGGTGTCTGGCCGACGCCAGCGACGAGGCCCAGTTCGCAGAACTCGACACACTCGGGGAACTGACACGGAAAGCGTGGGACGAGGGCGTCCAGGTCATGGTCGAGGGACCGGGTCACGTCCCGATGGACGAGGTCGCCGACAACGTCGAGCGCCAGCAGGAGGTCTGCGACGGCGCGCCGTTCTACGTACTGGGCCCGCTGGTAACCGACATCGCGCCGGGTTACGATCACATCACCAGTGCAATCGGAGCCACCGAAGCGGGGCGGGCGGGTGCGGCGATGCTCTGTTACGTCACACCGAAAGAACACCTCGGACTCCCGGAGCGCGAGGACGTGCGTGAAGGGCTCGCGGCCTACCGTATCGCCGCCCACGCCGCCGACGTGGCTAACGGCCGCGAGGGCGCTCGCGACTGGGACGACGCGCTCTCGGAAGCCCGGTACGCCTTCGACTGGTCCGAGCAGTTCGACCTCGCGCTCGATCCGGAGCGCGCCCGCGACTACCACGACCAGACGCTGCCCGGTGACAACTACAAAGAGGCGCGCTTCTGTTCGATGTGTGGCGTCGAGTTCTGTTCGATGCGGATCGATCAGGACGCACGGGAGAGCGACGGCGACGAGATGGAATCGATCGCTGACTCGACCGACCTCGAGGACTCGCGCGCCGCGTCGGTCAACCACCCGCCGGTCGGCACCCACGACAGCGACGCCGGTCTCCACCACCACGAGGCGCGACCGACCGTTTCGGGCGACGACTGAGTCGCCTGGAGCCGTCGTTGGTACGTCGTAGAACGCTTAGACGATACGGTTCTCGAGTTCCTCGCCAGCCACGTACGCGCGGTAGTTGCGCGCGAACAGTTCGAGGGCCCGATCGAGGTAGTACGGCGTCGATCCCGCGACGTGGGGGGTCAGTACGACGCTGTCCATCGACCGGAGCGGCGAGTCGGCGGGCAGCGGCTCGGGATCGGTCACGTCGAGGGCGGCCCCCCGGATCGCCTCCTGTCGGAGTGCCTCGACCAGCGCGTCCTGATCGACGATCGGTCCGCGTGCGATGTTGACGAGGACGGCGTTGTCACCGAGTCGCTCCAGTTCCCGCTCGCCGATCAGGCCACGGGTCGCCTCCGTCAGCGGACAGGCGATCACCAGGTACTCAGCTCGATCGAGGACGGCGTCGAGTTCGTCGGCCGGGTAGCACGCGTCGACGCAGTCGGGCGCCGTCGAGGGGTCGCGCTTGGTACCGATCACGTCCATCCCCATCATCGCGCCGAACTCGGCGACGCGGCTCCCGATCGCGCCGAGGCCGACGACGCCCAGGGTCTCGTCGCCCAGTTCGCCCGCGTCGTAGCGGTCCCACTCACCGGCGCGTTGCTGGCGCATCCCCTCGTGGATTCGGCGCTCGAAGAGGAGGAGGTAGCCAAGCACCTGCTGGCCGATCTGTTCGGCGTGGATGCCCGAACTGTTCGTCAGTGCGATCCCGCGTTCTTCGAGCCGTTCGGTCGGGTAGCTGTCGACGCCAGCGTTCATCGCCTGGACCCACTGGAGTGCGTCGGCGGCTTCGACCTGTTCCTCGGTCATCGCGAAGGTGAGGGCAACCTCCGCATCTGCCAGTCCTTGTCGGGATTCGGACGGTGTCTCTGCGACCCGAAGCGTCACGTCGCCATCGAACTGCTCTTCGAAAGCTTCTCGAATGGGTTCGGCTTCACCGGCTGCCTGGTGCAAGAGCAGCACTTCGGGAGGGGCTGTCATCGCTCCTCCTACTGGCTGCATCGGGAAAGGATTTGATACGAGTCCTGTCCCACCGGACTCAGCGAAGACGTGTCGATGCAGAAAGGCTTTACGGCAGCCCGACCAACATTGTGATGATGTCGAAAAAGGCAGTTCTCCTGGTCGCAGTTGTCGCCATGGCACTCGTCTACTTCGTCAAGAAGTGATACGGTAGGTTGTAGGTCTTTACCAGATCGATCGCACGCCGTCGTGCGGTCGACTGGGGAACGTCTACAACCTCCGTATGAGTGGCGACGACAGTACCGCCCGCCAATCACGGCCTCGACCGCCGGCTATTCCAGACGGTCTCGCTGGTGGTTTCCGCGGTCGTTAGTTTCCAAAGTCACTTAGCACGCTCGTCCCGTAGTCGCGTCCATGTACGGCGTCGTGACGCGCAACGAGGAAGAGCTGTCGTGGTCGGAGTTCGACCGCGGGTTCTACGAGGTCAAGGACGTGACCGGGCGGGCGGCCGAACCGGTCCCCGACGCCGTGAACATGATTTCGTGTTTCGGCGACAACGCGGCCGAGGGCGACGAGGAACTGCTGCCGGTCGACGACCAGGGCAACCAGGCGACCAGGGACCGTCCCTACTTCGACTGGTCCTACGTCTGCCCGACACACGACCGCTATCGCGAAGGGCTGCTGGAACTCGTGTCCGACGCCGCAGAAGTGAACGAGGACCTCCGACTGGACGATATCGGGTTCCCGCGTGACGAGTACTGTCACTGCGACCGCTGTGAACGTCGTTTCGCAGACAGCGAGTACGACGAGTGGAGCGAGTGGCGCGACGGCGTCATCACCGATTTCGTCGCCGAGGCCCGCGAGCGGGTGCCGGGCGACCTCTATCTGACGCTGTATCCCGACCCCTACCCTGGCCACCTCTCGCGGCGAGCGGGGATCGATATCGAAGCCATCGAACCCTACGTCGACGAGTTCGTCGTCCCGATCTACGATATGGCCTACACGACGACCTACTGGCTCGAAATTCTCGCACAGGGGTTTTCCGACCGCCTCTCGACGCCCTTTAGCGTCGAACTCTACGCGGTCGACGTGGACGTGGACGACCTGCTGAAAGCGACCGAGGTCGCTGCCGAGTACGGTCGGAGCGTCCTCTTCGGCTACGACGCCAGCAACGCGCGGGCGACGCTCCGTCGACTCGACGCCGACAGTCGTGACGGACAGTCCTTCGGTCCCGATCGGTAGCCGTCCGCCCGAGCCGCTGGTTTCCCAGCCGACCGTGAAACGCTCGTCGCGTCGTCGCGGCGACGATCGGTGGTTGTACCGCTGATCTACTGGCGCTCGTCGCGCCACCGCGACAGTTGCTCGCGATCGCGCGTGTCCTCGGGCAGTTCGGTGAACCACTGCGCTTCGGAGATCTCCCCGTCGGGATCGTCGACGACGAGGTCGGTCTCGTCGGTCCGGGCCTGGAAGATCGGCAGGATGCCCCAAGTGTCGTACTCGTCGCAGTGAAACGCCGCACGGGCGAGGAACGCCAGTCCGTCGTAGCTCGCGTCGACACCGGCCTCTTCCCGGAGTTCCCGACGAGCGGTCGCCCGGAACGACTCGTCGCCCTCGACCTGCCCGCCCGGCAGCACCCACATGTCGACCGCGTCGTGGCGAACGAGCAACAGCTCTTCGTCAGCATTCGTCACGAGCGTATGGACGCCGTACGGGAGCCCGTTGTTGCGTGTTCGCTCCGCGACCGTCTTGAAGCGCCTGCGGGACACCGACCGGTGGCGCTCGAACTCCAGGTAGTCATCATGGCGAGAGTCGAACTGGTGACGGGTCTGCTCGGCCTGCTGACGCGCCTGATCCGCGAGATACCACAGGTTGTCGACGGCCGTCATACCCGCTGTGCGGCCGGTCTCGTGGCGTAGTCTGTCCGTCCTGGCTCGATCGATTGGGCGGGGAGACACCTGCCTCTCCCGGTGACGTCGGTGGCCGCGGAACGGCGTCTGCTCCGACAGCGCCACCCGGTTCGGTGAGGAGCGATCGCGATCATGCCGACTCCTAGTACAGGTATCGACATAAGTGTTCGAGGCCGAGGCGACCTCGGACGCCAAATCAGTCCCTTTTTGCCAGCCGGTCGATTACGACCGGGTATGGCATTCGAAGAGGACGACACAGTGGTGCTGCACGACAAGCACAGCGAGTACGACGGCGAGGAAGGGACGATTACGCAGGTCGTCGAGACGATGTTCGGCGACGCGAACTACACGATCTCGTTCGAGGACGGTCAGGAGCAGGGCATTCCCGAGGACTCCCTGGAAGCGGTCGAGGAGTAGGTCGAGATGGCTTCGGTACCGTTCCACTACGTCGATATCCGGGCGTTTTCGTACGCGACGGAGGACGAGAAGCGAGTCGCTCGGGCACTCGAAGCCTTTCTGCCCGAGGAGACGGAACTGGAACGGGCCGAGTCCGAAGGCCACTACGGCGACCGAATCGTCGTCCTCTCGGCGAGAGTCGAGAACGCGGACGACATCCGGCACGTCCTGTCACGGGTCGCCGAGGTCGAGGACCTCGACCGGGTTCTCGAGGAACTCGACGAACGCGTCGACGACAACTGTTCTTTCTTCCTCACCTTCGACAAGCAGGCGGCCTTTGGTGACACGATCGAACGCGGTGATGGGATCACGCTCCGGGCGAAGGTCGAGGCGTACCCGGCGAAACGATCGGCAGCCGTCGAGAACGCCAGGGACGCGCTCGTCGATCTGTGATGGCCGAGACAGCCCCGCTGTACGAGGCCGTCCACGCCCGGCCAGACGGTGAAGCGACCGTCGCTCGAATGGCCAGGACGGCGGACGAACACGGCTACGACGGGATCGTCGTGCGCAACCACGGCGATCAGCAGGCGACGTACGACGCCGACGAGATCGGCGACGCCTACGACGTGGACGTGGTCGATGGCGTCGAGGTCAGGGCAGACGACCGCTCGCGCGCCAGCGGACTCGTGGGGAACCATCGGTCGCGTTCGACCATCGTCGCGGTCCACGGCGGATCCGTCGCGATGAATCGCTTCGCCGTCGAACAGCCCGCCGTCGACGTGCTCGCACATCCGATGGCCGACGACGGCGATTTCAATCACGTCATGGCCAAGGCCGCCGCGGCCAACGGCGTCCGACTCGAGTTTTCGCTCCGGAACGCGATTCACGAGACCGGTGGGACCCGGGTCCGGCAGATCCAGGCGTTACAGCGGCTCCGGGAACTGGTCGAACACTACGACGCGCCGTACGTGGTCAGTGCGGATCCCCGAAGTCACCTCGACGTGCGCTCACCGCGGGAGCTGATCGCGATCGGTGAGACGATCGGGTTCTCCCGCGAGCAACTCGAGACCGGTCTCACCGAGTGGGGGCGACTCGTCGAGCGCAATCGTGATCGGCAGTCTGACTCGTTCGTCGAACCCGGTGTTCGATTAGATAGCGAACCAGACTCGTAGGAATCGCCTAATCGGCACAAGAGAGGCCCTGTGAGGAATTTATACGGACAACTATCAATGGATTTATGACATAGTGTCGTCTGATCAACTAATATGGGGGAGACTGTAAAGACGTTCGACGCACTGGTGATCGCCGGTCTCGGAGCGGTGCTGGGTGCGGCGTTCATCGTCGGTGCGATGCTCGCGTTACTGTCCAGCGGAGAAACGACGACGCTCGTCCTCTCGAACTCGGTTCCGGTCGGGACGATCGTCGGGGTCATGCTGTTGCTCTCGGCCGGGGCGTTCGGAACGGGTCAGCGGTGGGCGCGGTACCTCGGCGTCCTCTCGTTCGGGGCCGTCGTCCTGTTCGGGTTCCCGCCGCTCTCCGGGGCGACGGTGCTGCAGGTCGTCCAGGTGCTGCTGGCCGGGCTCATCACGGTGTACCTGCTCTTCCGGAATCCGATCTCTGAGGCCGAACGGTCGTCGGTCGACGAGTCGACGAGCGCGACCAAAGTCGGGTCGACGATCCGGTGATACGGACAGTTGTCGGCCTGTCCCAGATCGACCGCACGACTGCGTGTAGTCGACTGGATACCCGTCTACATCTGTTCGTGTGAGTCAGGGCGGTCGCCTGGGTCGGCGACCGTCCGGGCACGTCGAACATCGGGTTGAGGAGTTCCGACAGTGTATTCGGTCAGTGTCGTCAATAGCGGGTATGAAGCGATCGATCGACGAACACGCCGAACGATTCTCCGACCACGCCGCCGACTACGACGAGAGCCAGGACGCACCGGAGTACCGCGAATGCGCTGACCTCGTCGTCGCGCACGCCGCACCGGAAGCCGACGATGTCGTGCTGGATCTGGGCACCGGTACCGGTGCGATCGCGTTCCCGCTTGCAGAGCAGGCCGCCGCCGTCGAGGGCCGTGACATCAGCGACGGAATGCTCGCAGAGGCGACTGCGAAAGCAACGGACGAAAGTATCGACAACGTTTCGTTCGACGAAGGACGCTTCCGTGAACCGAACGTTGAGGGGGACATCGACATCGTCACGTCGAACTTCGCGATGCATCACCTCGACGACGAGGCAAAGCGCGAAGCGATCGACGTGATCGCTGGCCTCGAGCCGCGCCGGTTCGTCCTCGGTGACGTGATGCTGTTCGGCACTGAAGACGAATCGTCGGTCACCTTCTACGATCCCGAAGTGGACGATCCGGCGACCGTCGGCGTGCTGGCCGACGCGTTCACCGACGCCGGCTTCGCCCTGACTGCCGTCGAGATGGTCCACGAACAGGTCGGCGTTCTCGTCGGTGAGCGACTGTCCGAGACCGAGGACGAAGCGGCCGAGTGAGACACCGATGAAACACCTCCCCAAGCACCTCCAGCCACGCTGGCGGTATCTCGGCGTGTCGATCGAAGCCTACCCCGACGCCGACATCGACCGTCGAGCACTTCAGCGGGCGCTCTGGTACGCGGCCCAGAACCTCGTCGGGGACGCCGGGAGCGCCGATCTGGATCTCACGGTGTTGCGGTTCACGTTCGAGGACGGTCGCGGGAGCGCTGTCGTCCGAACACGACGCGGCGAGACCGATCGCGCACGGGCGGTGGTCGGGACCCTCTCAGCAGTCGACGGACATCCCGTCGGCAGCCGTGTTCGCGGGACCAGCGGCACCGTGCGTGCGTGTGAGGAAAAGTATATACGACGCCGAACGGAAGCCCCGGACCAGAGACACGTCGTGTTCGAGGGGACAGAGCGTCCGGCTGTCGTCCGCGGCGACGCCGTGGACGTGCGGACCGACGACGGCTTCTCGGGTGCGACCGAACTCGATATATAACTATGCAGGGACAAAACCAACAGCAGGCCTACGACCGCGGGATCACCATCTTCTCCCCGGACGGGCGCCTCTATCAGGTCGAGTACGCGCGGGAAGCGGTCAAGCGCGGCACCGCGAGTATCGGCGTCAGGACGAGCGACGGTGTCGTCCTCGCGGTCGACAAACGGATCCGGTCCCCGTTGATGGAGCGGTCGTCGGTCGAGAAGATCCACAAGGCCGACGACCACATCGGGATCGCCAGCGCTGGCCACGTCGCCGACGCCCGACAGTTGATCGACTTCGCGCGCCGGCGGGCACAGATCAACCAGCTCCGATACGGTGAACCGATCGGTATCGAGACGCTGACCAAGGAGATCACCGACCACATCCAGCAGTACACGCAGGTCGGTGGGGCCCGACCGTTCGGTGTCGCACTGATCATCGGCGGTATCGTCGACGGCCAGCCCCGACTGTACGAGACCGACCCCTCTGGCACGCCCTACGAGTGGAAAGCCCTCTCCGTCGGCGCTGACCGGGCCGACACCCGGGAGTACCTCGAGGAGCACTACTCCGAAGACCTCGACCTCGACGGCGGGGTCGGACTGGCACTCGAAGCGCTGGCGTCGGTCAACGACGACGCGCTCGCTCCGGAAGCCGTCGGCCTCGCAACTGTCGACGCCGAGACCGAACAGTTCACCGAACTCGACGACGACGAGACGGAAGCATATCTGGTAGAACACGACATCCTCGCGAGCGAAGACGAGGACGACGAGACGGCCGAAACTGACGAGACGGACGATACCGAAGACACCGAGGAGTGAGTCGCCGGCCAGCCATTTCTCGTGGTGACTCCCCCGGTTCGCCCCGCTCACCTCGGTCGAATTCTCGCCGTAGAAAGGCCTTTGAACCACGCACCAGTAGCCCCGGGTATGATATCTCTTGACGAGGCAGTGACGGCGAGACTCGAGTCACACGGAGAACGGTTCGAGGTGCTCGTCGATCCCGACGCGGCGCTGTCGATCAAACGTGGGGAGTTCGAGGGGGACTTAGAGGACGTCATCGCGGCCGAAGACGTGTTCGAAGACGCCGCACGTGGCGATCGACCACCCGAGACCGCTCTCGAAGAAGTGTTCGGCACGACAGAGCCACTGGAGATCATCCCGCAGGTGATCACCGACGGCGAGATCCAGATCACGGCCGACCAACGCAAGGAGATGCAAGAGCAGAAACACCGCCAGCTAATCCAGCAGATCACGCGCAACGCGGTCAACCCCCAGATGGACGACGCGCCCCACCCGCCCGAACGGATCGAATCGGCGCTCGAAGAGACCGACTTCCGTGTCGATCCGATGGAACCGGTCGAGAACCAGGTCGACGAGGCCCTCGATGCGCTCCGCCCGGTAATTCCGATCCGCTTCGACGAGATTACCGTCGCCGTGCAGGTCCCGGCTGACTACGCCGGGGCGGCCCAGTCCCGGATCCGCCAGTTCGGTGACCTCGAACGCGAGGAGTGGCAGGCCGACGGCTCCTGGATCGGCGTCATCACGTTCCCGGCGGGGATGCAAAACGAGTTTTACGACCTCGTGAACGAACACACGAGCGGGGAAGCCGAGACCGAGATCGTGAGAGACGAGGACGACATCTCGACGCGGTAGCCGACCCACCACCTTTTGCTTTCGGGCGCCGACCTCCGGGTATGCGAACTGCCGTCCTCACCGAGACCGAGACGTTCGAACTGGAAGAGCGACCGCGGCCCTCGCCCGACTCTGACGAGGTCCTGGTGGCAGTCGAGGAAGTCGGGATCTGTGGCTCGGACGTGCACTACTACGAACACGGTCGGATCGGCGACTACGTCGTCGAGGATCCACTCGTGCTCGGCCACGAGAGTGCCGGAACCGTCGTCGAAGCGGGCGAACGGGTCGAGGGACTGACGTCCGGTGACCGGGTCGCGCTCGAACCAGGTGTGCCGTGTCGGCGGTGTGACCACTGCAAGCAGGGGGCGTACCACCTCTGTGAATCGGTCCGGTTCATGGCGACGCCGCCACACGACGGTACGTTCGCAGAGTACGTCACCTGGCCCGCGGACTTCGCGTTTCGACTACCTGACGGCGTTTCGCTCACCGAGGGCGCCCTCTGCGAACCGCTCTCGGTCGGGCTCCACGCCTGCGAGCGCGGTGGCGTCGGCACCGGAGACACCGTCCTGATCACGGGTGCCGGTCCGATCGGGTTGCTGGTGATGGCGGCCGCCAGGGCGGCCGGCGCGACCGACGTGCTCGTTACCGACGTGATCGAGGAGAAACTCGACCGCGCCAGAGACCGGGGTGCGGACCGGACGATCGACGTTTCCGAGACAGATCTCGAAGCGGCGGTCGAAGCGTACACGGACGGCGTCGGCGCGGACGTGGTGATCGAAGCCTCAGGTGCCCAAGCGGCCATCCGGTCGACGGTCGATGCCGCCCGACGAGGCGGGATGATCGTCCTCATTGGCCTGGCTGACCAGGCGACGGTGCCACTCGACGTGCTCGCGATCATCGACAACGAGATCGATCTGCTCGGATCGTTTCGCTACGAGAACACCTATCCGACGGCGATCGATCTCCTTGCAGACGATGGTGTCGACCTCGAGGGTCTGGTCGACTTCCGATCACCCCTCTCAGAGATCGAAGCAGCGTTCCAGCGGGCGACTGACCCGTCGGTCGTCAAAGGCATGATCTCTCTCGGCGAGTGAGACTGTCGCCTCTACATCGACGAGCGATGTCGCCACGAAAAGACAGTTGCAGTGTGCGTCTGGCAGGTCCTCAAGTACAACGAGCGGAGAACGTAGATTACCCCTTCCTGAAGCCGACCAGGAAGCCGCCGGTGAAACCGGCACTGACCGGTAGTGCCGATAACAGGCTCATAATCCAGCCCGGCGGTTGACTGCCGGCAGCGTCGCCCGCCACCGTCGTCGCGTTGTTGGCTGCGCCGGTGATCGCTTCCCAGTTCACTTCGAGGATGCCCCGCGTTTCGAGGAACTTGAACAGGGCCAGCTCGATTCCGACGAGGATCGCGATAATCTTGGCGACCTTCTTGGCCGCGAAGCCGATGATGCCGCCGATCATAGCACCGCCTCCGAGTTCGAGGCCGACTTGCTGCAGCCCCGGCAGTTCTATCTGGAGTGCGAACTCTACCATATCCTTCTCCACAAGGTGATGCGTTAAGGCTTTTGTGCCCCGTGATCGGTTGGAACGAACCGACGTAAGCGGCGCCTACCGGCATTTCTATGGCCTCTATGTCTCGGAGAGTGGTTCCATAGCGGTGGACGCCACCCCGCAGACTAAATAATCGGGCGGCGTAGTCCGTGGTGAGTGACGGCAAGCAAAACCACGGAGCGAACGGTCATCGCGAAGCGCGTCGACTCGGGAACGGCCGACACCGAGGAGATCCGAGATCTGGCCCGAGCGGCCGGCTACGAGATTGCCGGCGAGATCACCCAGACGAGGACCGAAGACCCCGCCTATCACCTCGGCGAGGGGAAAGTGACTCGACTGGCGAACGTCGTCGCACGTGAGGGCGCGACAGCGGTGGTGTTCGACAACCAGCTCGGCCCCTACCAGGTGTACAACATCGGAAACGAGCTTCCCGAGGGGACCCGCGTCGTCGATCGCTTCCGGTTGATTCTGGAGATCTTCGGCCAGCGCGCTCAGACCCGAAAGGCACAGCTCCAGGTCGAGCTGGCGGAACTTCGCTACGAGTTACCGCGTGCGGAGGCAAAGGCCAGCCTCGCCAAGCGCGACGAGCGGCCGGGGTTCATGGGGCTGGGCGAGTACGACGAGAGCCGCGAGCAGGACATCAAGAATCAGATCTCGCGCATACGAGACGAGCTCGACTCGATCGAGGAAACCGAGCAACACCGTCGCGAGCAGCGCCGCGAGTCCGGCTTCGACCTCGTCGCGCTCGCGGGCTACACGAACGCCGGCAAGTCGACACTGTTGCGTCGGCTGGCCGAAGACGTGGACGTCGACGAGAACGAGCAGCTCCACCCGGACCTCGATCCGACCGCAGAGAGCGAGGATCGGCTGTTCACGACGCTCGGGACGACGACACGACGGGCCGATATGGACCGCCGAGACGTGCTGGTGACCGACACCGTCGGGTTCATCTCAGACCTGCCTCACTGGCTCGTCGAGTCGTTCAAGTCGACGCTCGATGCGGTCTATCGCGCGGATCTCGTCTTGCTCGTCGTCGACGTGAGCGAGCCGATCGAGGAGATCCGCGAGAAGCTGGTGACGAGCCACGACACGCTGTACGAGCGCAACGAGGCCCCGATCGTGACGGTGCTCAACAAGACCGACACGGTCGATCAGGCGGAGATCGACCGCAAGCGTGCGGCGCTGTCGGGGCTGGCACCCAACCCAGTCGCCGTCAGTGCACGCGAGGGAGCGAACGTCGATACGCTGCTGTCCAGGATCCACGAGGACCTGCCGGAGTACGAGCGCGAACGACTCGTCATGCCGATGACCGACGAGACGATGAGCGTCGTTTCCTGGATCCACGATCACGCACACGTCGAGAGCGTCGACTACGGCGATCAGGTCGTCGTCGAGTTCGAGGGACGGCCAGCGATCGTCGAACAGTCGCGGGCGAAGGCCGGTGAACTCGTGGAAGCCTCGGCCTAAGACACCAGATCGCCGTCTCTAGCGACGAAAATCCGTCTCAGTCGTTCTCGGTCCAGAGCGCCTTCGGGATCGCGTCCAGTAGGTCGGTCGCGACGAGACCGAACCCGTTTTCTTCGACGACGATATCGCCCGCTCGCCCGGCGGTGTAGGCCCCGACCGCCGCGGCGTGGCGGAGCGGCTGGACCGCGGCCAGTGCGCCGGTGATGCCGGCGAGCACGTCGCCGGTCCCCCCGACGGTCATCCCGGCGTTGCCAGTCCGGTTGACTCGTGTGTGCTCGCCGTCCGAGACGATGTCGTAGACCCCCTTGACCAGGATCGTCTGGTCGAGCTGTGCAGCGAAGCGGGTGACCAGCTCTGCTCGTTCGCGCCAGTCGTCGGCGGTCTCGCCGCCCATGGCCCGGAGTTCGCCCTGATGAGGAGTACAGAGCAGTTCGGCGTCCGTGTCGAGATCCGGGACCACCTGTAACGCGTCTGCGTCGACGACGGCAGTCCCGTCGTAGGCTTCGAGGAAGTCGGCCACGGCGTCGAGCGTGGCGGCCTCGTCACCCAGGCCGGGCCCGAAGACGACCGTGTCGTGATCGGCGGCGAGATCCAGTAGTCCGTCGACGTGCAGCGGCGCGAGGTGGTCGCCGTCGAACGAGCGGACGATGAGGTTCTCGCTGTATCCCTGTAGCTCGCGTGCCACGGCACGGGGACAGGCGACCCGGACCAGGTCTGCACCGGCCCGGAGCGCGGCCTGGGCCGACAGTGCCGGTGCACCGGTGTAGGGGCCGCCACCGATCACGAGGACCTCGCCGCTGTCGCCTTTGTGACTCGACGGATCGCGGCCCAGCCGCAGGAGGTCACCACGTTCGACGAACGTCTCGGCGGCGTCGGGGATGCCGATGTCGGCGACGGTCACTCCGGCGTCGAGGTCCGCCAGTCCCGGCTTCGTGTCGTGGAACGTGACGACTTCGTCGGCGTCGACAGCGGTCTCCGCGATCGTTCCGTCCTCGGCGTCCATCCCGGACGGCACGTCGACCGAGACGACTGTCGCGGCGCCGTCGTTCATCGCTTCGGCGGCCGTCCTGGCCGGCTCGCGAAGCTCGCCACTGATCCCCGTCCCGAGCATCGCGTCGACCACCACGTCAGGATCCTGCAGTTCGAACTGGCTGGCGTCGCGAATCTGCTCGGTCTCGTACTCGGCTCGCTCCAGGGCTGCCCAGTTCTGTCGGGCGATGTCGGTCGTGATCGTCTCCGGGCGACCGAGCAGGAGGACGCGCAGGTCGTACTGATCGAGGAAGCGGGCGGCGACGAAGGCGTCGCCGCCGTTGTTGCCCCGGCCCCCGACGACGGTGACGCTCGCCCCGTCGTCGGCAACTCGGTCGACGACTTCGGCGACCGCGTTGCCAGACGACTCCATCAACTGTACGCGAGGGACGCCCAGCGCAGCCGCGTTCTCGTCGACGACGGCCATCTCCGATCCCGTGATCATGGCCGGGCGTTCGGCTGGCTCCGTAGTAACTGTACGGGAGAGGTGGACCACAAATTATAGGTTCGATCGTGAAGGTTCACAATTATGCAAAAACAATCACTCGATGGTGAGTGGCGCTTCTCGAAAGCTGGCGATAACGAGTGGCGCGAGGCGTCGGTTCCCGGTGACGTGTACACCGATCTCCTCGACAACGGGGTGATCGAGGAGCCCCACGTCGACGACAACGAACTCGGCGTGCAGTGGGTCTGCAAAACCGACTGGACGTATCGCCGGACCGTCGAAGTCGACGAACAGCAGGCCACAGAGGACCGTATCGTGCTCGTCTTCGACGGCCTCGACACGGTCGCAACAGTCGAGGTCAGTGGCACCGAGGTCGGACGCGCCGACAACGCCCATCGCCGCTACGAGTACGACGTGACCGACGAGATCACGGCGGGCGACAACGAGATCACGGTCACGTTCCACTCGCCCGTCAAGTACGGCATCGAGCGCCATGAGGCCCACCCCCACGAGGTGCCGTGGATGGACTACCCGATCGAACAGCCGGCGCGAAACTTCATCAGGAAACCGCAGTACCACTACGGCTGGGACTGGGGGCCCTGCCTCCCGACGATGGGCATCTGGAAGTCCGCCCGACTCGTCGGCCACAGCGACCCACGGATCCGCGAAGTCGCGACGAGTCAGGACCACAGCGGCGAGGGAGTGACTCTGGACGTGGCAGTCCACGCGGACGCGGCCGAAGCGGGCGAGTACGACGTCGAAGCGAGCGTCGACGGCGTGACCGTCACTGAGACTGCCACGCTCGACGCCGGAGCGAATCGCGTCGATCTCTCGGTGACCGTCGAGGACCCCGACCTCTGGTGGCCCCACGACCTCGGCGACCAGCCCCTCTCGGAGCTTACTGTGTCGGTGGGTGAGGACACCAGAACCGAACGGATCGGCTTCCGCGAGGTCGAGATCGTCCAAGAGCCCGACGAGAAGGGACACTCCTTCGCCATCGCGGTCAACGGTCACCAACACTTCGCGAAGGGAGCCAACTGGATCCCGACCGAAGTGCTGCCCGGCCGCCAGCGCCCCGAGCAGTACGAGCACCTCCTCACGAGCGCGAAGGAGGCCAACATGAACGTCGTCCGCGTCTGGGGCGGGGGTCAGTACGAGCGCGAGCAATTCTACGACCGCTGTGACGAACTCGGGTTGCTCGTCTGGCAGGACTTCATGTTTGCCTGCTCGGCCTATCCGGCCGACGAAGAGTTCCTCACCACTGTGGAGGCCGAGGCCCGTCACCAGGTTCGTCGACTCTCGACACATCCCTCGATCGCGGTGTGGTGCGGAAACAACGAGATCGAGATGGGGCTGAACACGTGGTTCAGTAGCGAAGACAACAGAGACCAGTTGTGTGCCGACTACCGCAAACTCTTCCACGAGCGCCTGCCGACGGTGATCGAGGAAGAACATCCCGCTCGCCCCTACTGGCCGTCGTCGCCGTCCAGCGGTATCGACGCGGCGTTCGACGAGCAGGGAAATCCGACTGGCGAGGCACTGTCGTTCGACACCGGCACGATGCACGATTGGCGCGTCTGGCACTCCGGTGCGCCGTTCGAGGCGTACGAAGACGTGATCGCCCGATTCGACGCGGAGTTTGGCTACCAGTCCTTTGCTTCGCGCGAGGCGCTCTCGACGGTGCTCGACGACGACCAGATGAATCCGACGGCACCCTTGATGGAGCATCACCAGCGTTCGGAGGGCGGCAACGCCCGCATCGTCGAGCGGATGGCCGACTACTTCCGCATCCCCTTTGGCTTCGACGAGTTCGTGTACATCAGCCAGATCCAGCAGGTACTTGCGATGCAGGTCGGCATCGAACACTGGCGGCGTAATCGGCCACTCTGTATGGGGACGATATTCTGGCAGCTCAACGACGTCTGGCCCAGCGCGTCGTGGTCCTCCATCGAGTACGGTGGCCGGTGGAAGGCACTGCAGTACGCCGCCCGGCGGTTCTTCGCACCGGTGCTGGTGTCGACGGCGGAGACCGACGACGAACTCGCCGTGTGGGTCACCAACGACGAGCGCGACAGCGTCGAGGGAACGCTCACGGTCGAGTCCACGACGTTTCACGGTGAGTCGATCTTCGACTACACCGAGCAGGTCGCAGTGGCCGGTGCCGACAGCCGGGAGATCGAGACGGTGGACGTCGACGACCTGACGGGCGAGTACGGCCGCGACGAGGTTCTCGTCCGCGTCGAGTACGACTGTGACGCAGAGTCGTACGCCAACTACGCCGTTCTCGACCGATACAAGCGACTGGCGCTTCCGGACCCGTCCCTCGATCTCGTTGTCGATGGCGACAGGGTGACCGTCAGTGCCGAGCAAGCGGCCCTGTTCGTCACGTTCGAGACCGACGCCGACGGCGTCTTCTCGGACAACTGCTTCCACCTCTCGGCTGGCGAAGAACGGACAGTTACGTTCGACGGTGACCGGACCGGTGACGCGCTGGCCATCGATCTCTCGGTGACCCACCTGCGGGACACGTACTGAGGGTCGAGGCGACCGCCCCTCTATCGCCGAATTTCGAACCCCTCGACACCGTCGGGAGCGCCGTACTCGACTTCTACGTCGTCGACCTCTGCACGAGGACTGCCCTCGTGGCACCACGCCACCATGGACTCGACCGCGTCTTCGGGGCCCTCGAAGACCGCTTCGACGCGACCGTCACTGAGGTTCTTCACCCACCCGTCGATGCCGGCCTCTCGAGCCGTGTCGCGTGTGTTCGCCCGGTAGAAGACGCCCTGTACGGTACCGCTGACGAAGGCGTGTGCGCGAGTTCGATCGGACATGGGCGAGAATAACGAGGGCGAACCCAAAGAGTCTGCCCTCACGGCCTTGTTCGAACAATTCGTACGGGCGAGCGACCACTGTCGGTCGTTCCAGGGATACGGCACCGACTCCCACACTCTGAGCGTCGCCGAGAACTACTCCGGCTCGCCGTTGCCGCTCCGGAGGTAGTGGAAGACGTACGTCTGTGCGTAGCCCGCGTACTCGCCGCCCAGTGCCTCGCGAATCGCCCGTGAGGTGTCGTCGTAGTTCCCCCGATCCGCTTCGGGGAAGTACTCCTCGATCGTCGTCCTGATCCACGTATCGAGCGGGACGGCTTCCAGAAAGTCCAGCGAGAACAGGAGGATGCAGTCGGCGACTTTCTGGCCGACGCCGACGAACTGGGTGAGGTGCTCTCGGGCGTCCTCGTAGGCCAGTTCCCGCGCATCTCCGAGACTCGCCTCTCCGTCGGCGACCATCTGGGCGCTCCGCTGGACGTAGGGTGCTCGGTATCCCAGGCCGAGCTCTCGCAGTTCCGACTCCGAGGCCGCCGCCAGCCGTTCCGGTGTCGGATAGGCGTAGTAGGTCGATCCGCCGAAGGTCACTGCCTCGCCGAACTGCCGGCGGAGTGCTCGCTGCATGCCGTGGATGCGCGCGACCCGCATCTGGGCCGAACAGATGAACGAAATCAGCGTCGGGAACGGCGGATCACGGACGAGGCGCAGCCCCCAGTACTCGTCGTAGGCGTCCTGGACGACCGGTCGGTCGGGGGCTGTCGCCCGGATCTCGTCGAGATCGTCGTCGAGGCGGAGCAGGCGACGAACGTGAGAACCCGCGTCGACGCTGCTCTCCCACTCGATGCGACCGTCGCGCTGACGGACCCTGAGGACGTGTTGCTCCCCGTCGTCCCTGATCGTCGTCCAGTACCACGCGTCACCGCCGTACGCGCGCTCGGACTCGTACATCTGCTCGTCCTCGCGATCCCAGAGGTACGACTGGCCGCTCTCGACGGTCGACTGGAGGTCGAAGCCACCAGCCAGCGATTCCGTATCGATGTGGTCCCGCTCCATTCACCCGAAAGAGGGAGGCGACCGCTATCTGCGTTTCGAGTCATACGGAGAGTTGTCGGTCTGTCCCAGACTGACCGCACGACTGCGTGCGGTCGACTGGGGAAACGTCGACAACTGTCCGTATCCGTCCACCGAACCTGTCGGTCAGGCCAACCTTCTTAATAGTGGCAATCGAACCCACACCCATGAACTGCAGAGTTGTCGTCGAGGCCGCTGTGCCCGTCTACGACGTCGAAACAGCAGACGAGGCCGTGCGGATCGCCATCTCCAAGACAGGAGAGATGCTGAATCCCGATCTCAACTACGTCGAGATCAACATGGGTGAGCGGAGTTGCCCGCACTGTGGCGACGAACTCGAACCAGCCTTCATCGCGGCCGACGAGAGCCTCGTCGCGCTCGAACTCGAGATGACCGTGTTCAACGTCGAACGCGACGAACACGCAGCGCGCATCGCTCGCAAGGAGATCGGGCAACGACTGGAGAACATCCCGCTGGAAGTCCTCGAAATCGAGGAGATACCCGACGAGGACGACAGTGACGACGATTCGACGGACGAATCGGACGGTTCGAGCAACGGGGAGGCGGCTGACGAGGAGGCGACAGCGGAGAACCAGTCGGATGCTGACGACGACGTTTTGCCCGAGTTCGACGAGTTAATGAACGAATAACGCGGTGCTCTGCAGTTCGTATCGGGTGATGGGCCGATCGCTTTTCTCGTCGCGGTCGCTGGTGGATCACCGAACGAGCTACTGGTGACTGACAGAAGTTCAGTCAGCGGCAGCAGAAACAGGTTCTTTCTCTTCGGCGTGCATCTCGGAGGTAATGCCCTTCGCGAGGGCGAACACTGCGGCTTTGTGGTCCGTCTTCGATTTGTGGATCGAGGTCGGCTGTACGCCGAGTTCAGTGTACTTGTCGTGTTCCACCGTGTCCCCTGTCTCTTTCTCGTAGTGGTTCTGTACCTGTGCAAGCAGGCCGTGGAGATGGATGAGTTCCTGCTTCTTCATAGTCAACCTGATTTAGAGACTGGAGGGTTATAGTACTACTCTGGGTGTAGTTAACACACGTCCCTCAGTTACGAGCCGAGATTAGCCACATTCTACGTGATCGTTCATGAATAGAATATCGTCCATACTCCCGAAAACGACCCGCATCGGTACGTGATCACCGCGATTTGGATCGGCGTGATACGGATTACTGTGGATCTGTACTGAAACGATCGCACGACGGTGTGCGGTTGACCGGAAAACGGCGACAACAATCCGTATGAAGATTTTTACTCACCGGTCCGCTGGCATCGTGTATGGACTACGACGAGATGCTCGATCAGGCGATCGAAGAGACACCGGAGATCGAAGGCACGACCGAGCGGTTCGAGGTTCCGGATCCGGAGGTCCGCCAAGAAGGGAACGCGACAGTGTTCGAGAACTTCCAGGCTGTCTGTGACCGACTCGCCAGGGACGAGGAGCACGTCGTGAAGTTCCTTCAGAACGAACTGGGAACGAGCGGTCACATCGACGAAAGCGGGCGTGCGCGTCTGACCGGCGAGTTCAGGGCGGACCGTATCGCGGACGCTGTGGACGCCTACACCGAGGCGTACGTTCTGTGCCCGGAGTGTGGGTTGCCGGACACCCAGCTCAAGCGCGAACAGGACGCGATACGGCTGCGGTGTGAAGCCTGTGGCGCGCAGTCACCGACGAGCTCCTGATCACTGCAGTCCTTTCAGCGTCTGGAGGTCTCTATCAGTGCGTGCAAATTCTGCGAGCCGACGGCTCGCGTGGCAGTTCGGGCAGTGAAAGGTGTTGTCGTGGCGGGGAAGATCGGTCGGCGTCGACTCCCAGTCTTTCTGGCACTCGGGACACAGCAATCGGATGTACGCCTCGACCATGGTTGTCAATAACACGCAATCACCACCGAAAAAGGTTCGTGTCCCAGCAGCCGCCGCCTGCTCCGGGTGTATCAGACGGAGTATCGTCGATGCTCGTCAGCAGTATTCTAACTGGTGGCGACGATCGCCGGTAAATCGTGCAACAGATCAGTATCAGGCCGGCACGCCGTCGGCTTCCAGCAGTTCCTTGTAGCGGTTTCGGATCGTGACCTCCGAGATGTCTGCGGTGTCGCTGACCTCGCTCTGGGTCACCTTCTCGTTGGTCAGTAGTGCCGCGGCGTAGACGGCCGCGGCCGCGATCCCGACCGGTGATTTCCCGCTCAGGACGCCGTCGTTTCTGGCCGCGTCGATGAGTTCACGAGCCCGGCGCTCGGTCTCGTCCGAGAGCCCGAGTTCGCTGCAGAACCGTGGGACGTAGCTCTCGGGGTCGGCGGGGGCGACTTCGAGCCCGAGTTCGCGGATGATGTACCGGTACGTCCGGGTCAGCTCCATGCGATCGACGCGGGAGACGTGCGTCATCTCGTCGAGGCTGCGGGGGTTGCTGGCCTGACGGGCCGCTGCGTACAGTGACGCCGTCGCGACGCCCTCGATGGACCGACCGGGGAGGAGGTCTTCGCTCAGTGCGCGCCGATAGATGACGCTGGCCGTCTCGCGGACGTTCTTGGGAAGTCCGAGCGCACTCGCCATGCGGTCGATCTCGCCCAGGGCCTGCTTGAGATTTCGTTCCTTGGAGTCTCGTGTCCGGAATCGCTCGTTCCAGGTCCGCAGGCGCTGCATCTTCTGGCGCTGGGAACTCGACAGCGAGTTGCCGTACGCGTCCCTGTCCTGCCAGCCGATGTTCGTCGACAGTCCCTTGTCGTGCATCATCTTCGTCGTCGGTGCACCGACGCGGGACTTGCTGTCCTTCTCGCTGGCGTCGAACGCTCGCCACTCCGGTCCGTGGTCGATCTCGTTCTCTTCGACGACGAGCCCGCAGTCCTCACAGACCGTCTCGCCGTGCTCCGCGTCAAGCTGCGTGTGTCCACCACATTCCGGGCAGACGTCTTCGGTTTCTATCGATGTTTCTTCGCTCTCCAGTTCCGATTGAGCGCCCTGTTCGCCACTATTGATCCGCGTGTGTATCTCACTCATGATGGGTGTCTCGTTGCTGAAGACACAAACCTTAAAAAAGGAGTTCGTGTTCTTCTTAACAAGTAGTTAGTGCGAAAAGTATTTAAACGTTTCGGTTGGTGCGGTAACAATCCGCATGACGGCAAGGGTTCGGATCGACTTACTGTAACTTCGAAAACCGATGTGATCGGGCGGTTGGGAGGGCCGAGCCGCCAGACGGATCAGTCGAGGGTTACCCATGTCAGGAACGCCAGGCCGAGGGTCTCGAACACGTGCAACAGCATCATCGCCCGCCAGGCGATGGCCGGTACGCCGGAGCTGAACCAGACCGACAGGTCCGGGTCGACGAGATAGTAGTACAGAGTCAACACGTTCTCCCCGAGCAGGAACACCGAGAACAGCAGGAGTCCGAGCGTGTGCTTCGATCGGATGTCGTAGTAGTTGCGTCCCCAGATCACACTCAGGACGCCCAGCAGCAGGACGTTCAGGCCTACTGCGGCCCGCGCAATCTCAACCCAGACGGCCATCGATACCACCTTTCGTGAGTTCGCTCATATACTCTTTCCCAAATTCGGCCATACTCACTCCTCCGCGTCCATGATCGTCTCGATCGTCTCCCAGTGCTTGCGGGTGCGGTCTGTCGGTAGATACACCGCGCCGTAGTCGTCGCCGCTGTCCTCGAGAATACCGTTCTCTTCGAGCACGTCCAGATGGTGTCTGACGGTCTTGTAGTCGAGATCGAGGTCGTCTGCCAGCTGGTTCGCGTTTCTCGGACGCTCGTCGAGCGCCCGGAGGATGCGGATACGGTTCGCACCGCCCCGCGTCCCGGTCAACACGTACCAGAGGACAGCCTCCATTGGCCAATGAGACTCTCCCCTGCCACGTAAACACACTGCCAACAGGTGACGAGTATCCCTCTGCTGTCCTCTCATACGGACGGTTCTCGACGTTTCCCCGGTCGACCGCACGACGACGTGCGATCGATCTGAAACAGGCTGATAACTCGCTGTGTCAGACGGTGAACAGATGGCCCTCAGTGGGCACGTCGAACAGGCCGATCCGCGCACCGGCGTCCAGCCACGCGTGCCCGTACGAGAACGAAGCCAGTGCGTTGACCGGATCGTCGTCCTCGCGGAAGTGACGACCGTCCTCGAGATACGAGACTGCCATCTCGGCACACTCCTCGGCAGCGTCGTGCATCGGTGTCCCCTCGGGCGGTGCGATCTCGGCCGCGTCGACGGCCTCTGCGAGCAGTCCCTCGTAGCGGTCGGTCTTCTCCTGTAGATCGGCAGCCATACTGGGTCGCTATCGTCGAGGTACTAAGTGAGTTCTCCCTGTTTCCGGGTTCGTCTCATACGGAAAGCTGTAGACGTTTCCCAAGTCGACCGCACGCGGTCGTGCGGTCTCTGGGACAGACCGACAACGTTCCGTATCACCGGACAGCGCAACCTACAAAGCCCGGGATCAAGTATGGAGAGTTATGACCGAGGACGCTGTCGAACACCGGAGACTCATCATCGCTGGGACAGGGATCGCGGGGCTGACGGCTGCCATCTATGCCGCGCGATCGAACAACGACCCACTCGTCTTCGAGGGGGACGAACCCGGCGGGCAACTGACCCTGACGACCGACGTGGCGAACTACCCCGGCTTCCCCGAGGGGATCGGCGGTCCGGAGCTGGTCAACAATATGAAAGAGCAGGCCACGCAGTTCGGGGCCGAGATCGACCACGGGATCGTCGCCGACGTGGACGCGTCGGATCGCCCGTTCCGCGTCGAGTTGTCGAACGGTGACGCTTACACCTGCGACGCCTTCATCGCCGCGTCGGGTGCGAGCGCCCGGACGCTCGGCATCCCTGGCGAGGATGACCTGATGGGTTATGGCGTCTCGACGTGTGCGACCTGTGACGGCGCGTTCTTCCGCGACGAGGACATGCTCGTCGTCGGCGGCGGTGACGCTGCGATGGAGGAGGCGACGTTCCTGACGAAGTTCGCAGACACGGTCTACATCGCTCACCGCCGCGAGGAGTTCCGCGCCGAAGACTACTGGATCGACCGCGTCGAGGAGAAAGTCAAGGACGGCGACATCGAGATCATGCGCAACACCGAACTGCTGGAGATCCACGGCTCGGCCGAGGACGGCGTCGACCACGTGACGCTGGCCGAGAACGACGACGGTCACCCTTCCGAGAAACTGGACGACCCAGAAACCGAGCAGTTCGACTTCGACGTGGGTGCCGTGTTTCTCGCGATCGGTCACACGCCCAACACCGAATATCTGGAGGAGACGGGTGTCGAGCTCGACGATGCTGGCTACATCGAGACCAGAGGCGGCGTCGGCGCCGACGAGACCGCCACTGGTGTCGAGGGCCTGTACGGCGCTGGCGACGTCGTCGACTACCACTACCAGCAGGCTGTCACCGCCGCCGGGATGGGCTGTAAGGCGGCTATCGACGCCGACGAGTACCTCGAAGGACTCCCCGCAGCTGACACGGAGGCGGAAGCGGCCGCCGAAGCCGACGACTGATCGGTCATCGGTACCCAGCGGATCACTGCCGCTCGTTCTTTCCGCACACACCGACCCGCAGTCCCTTTACGTGGAGGCGGCAAAGTGAGTGCTATGACAGACGACACTGTCACCGTGACGCTGGAAGCTGGCGACGAGAGCGACGAACTGACCGTCCCAACGGCCCTCGTAGACATGCTTCGGGAGGGCGACGAGTCGACCCCGCAGGTCGTCGGCGACATCGCCATGTTCGGCATGGCACAGCGGATCCACGGTGCCGTTCACCACTCTCAGGGCGAACCGGCCCCGGAGATCCAGGACGCGAACGAGGTCACGATGGAACTGTTCGAGGATCGCTTCGGCGCTTCGTTCGAAGAGCTCACCGGCCACGACCACTAGATCGAACCTATCTAGTCCTTCTCGTCGGCGACGGTCCACCGCAACAGGACGCCGTCGTCCATCTGCTCGACGCCATCGAGCGAGAGCTGTGGGAACTCCTCGACGAATCCCTCGCCGTCGGCGAGGGTCGGCGCGTCACGACCGCCGATCACGGTCGACCCGACGAACACGGAGAGTTCGTCGACGAGGCCCGCCTCGAACAGCGAGAAGATCACCTCTCCACCGCCCTCCACCATCAGCTGGTCGATCCCGTCGCCTTCGAGCTTCGCCAAGGCAGTCACGAGGTCGACCCGGTCCTCGCCGGTGGCAATCACAGTCGCACCGGCCTCTTCCATCTGCTCGACGAAGTCCGTCGGTGCGGCCTCACTGACGAGCAAGTACGTGAGCGCCCGGTCGTCGAGCACGCTGGCGTCCGGTGGTGTCCGGACTCGGGAATCGGCGACGACGCGGGCGGGGTTGGGTGACTTCCCACGACCGTCGCGTGCTCGCTTGCGCTCCGGATCGTCGAGCGTCAACGACGGATCGTCGGCCAGTACGGTCCCCACGCCGACCATCACTGCGTCGCTCTCGGCCCGAAGCTGGTCGACGCGGTCGAAGTCGGCTTCTCCCGAGATCGCGATCTGTTCGCGCCGACGAGTCGAGAGCTTCCCATCGGCACTCATCGCGGCGTTGACGACGACGTGCATGCTCCCCCGAAGGAGTGAACCACAAAAACCCGTTACGCTATGCTTCCGATTTCTGCTTGGCGTTCTCCAGTAGCTTGCGTGCGTCGATCGCTTTCTTCCCGTGCTCGCTGGTCTGCATCTTCACGGCCGGACCGTCGAGCCACAGTTCCCGGAAGTCGACGACGACCTCCGACGACCAGCTCTTGATCCGTCCTTCACCCCGACTATCGATTTCGATAAAGGTTCGAGGTGTTCGCTGCTGCCCCATCGACCACTCTCTGTCACCGAGTTCGATCGTCTCCACGTCGAGTTCTTCCCACTCGAAGATGACGACATACTGTGCCCGGGGGTCGTCTGAACGGGCGTGATCGACACGCGTACGGGTCTCGAAGTCGACGCCGAAGTGGGCCGCCCAGAGCTCCAGATACTCGAAGTCGAACTTCTTTTTCCCCTTGCCTTCTCCGGACCTGTTGGTCCAGATGACGTGAGAGTCCGATGGTTTCTTGCCGAACGCGCCGCCCATGCTATCTCCTCACTCCCCGTCGTTCTGTCTCCCTGTTCGTCGTCGACTGGGTGACCAGCCCAGCCGACGGTCCTCTCAGACTCGTCGACCCATTGGGTGTGTCGACCTCGACCCGTGCCATAGGAGCACATACGATTATCTCCAATAAAAACTTGAGGGCCGTTTAGCAACTCTTTATATACTGATGGCGCTGGTATCGATTCTGATTGCGATTCTCGGTGTGAATCGACCACCACCGAACGCTTTTCAGCGGCGCCGACGAACGGTTCTCCGATGACACTCGACGATCATGCCGAGGATCTCGCCTCCGACCTCGGTGTCGACAAAGAGGAGGTCAAAGAGGACCTGGAGAACCTGGTGAACTACTCCGTCCCGATGGACGAGGCCAAGCAGAGCCTCAGACGGAAGTACGGTGACGGTAGCGAGGGGGGCTCGACGCCGTCGAGGAAAGATATCGGCGACGTAACCCCAGACGATTCGAACGTGACCGTCACGGCTCGCGTTCTGACGGTCGGGAAGCGTTCGATCCAGTACCAGGGTGACGAACAGGTGATCTTCGAAGGGGAACTGGCCGACGAATCCGGGAAGATCTCCTACACCGCGTGGGAGGATTTCGGGCTCGAACCCGGGGACACGATCACTGCGGGCAACGCGGGCGTCCGCGAGTGGGACGGCCGTCCGGAACTCAACCTCGGGGAGTCGACGAGCATCGAGCTGGCCGACGAACAGCTCGACGTGCCCTACGACGTGGGTGGCGATTCGGAACTGACCGAACTCGCTCCGGGTGATCGCGGGATCAACGTCGAGGTCACGGTCCTCGAAGTCGAGGAGAAGACGATCGACGGCCGCGACGGCGAGACGGATATCCTCAGCGGTGTACTGGGCGACGAGAGCGGCCGCCTGCCGTTCACCGACTGGGACCCGCACGCCGAGATCGAAGCCGGTGCGTCGATCCGTATCGAGGACCTCTTTGTCCGCGAGTTCCGAGGTGCGCCGTCGGTCAACGTCTCGGAGTTCTCCGAGGTTTCGACGCTGGATCGGGCAGTCACCGCGACGGAGTCCGCCCAGCAGATGTCGATCCGCGAGGCGGTCGATTCGGGCGGCCTGTTCGACGTGGAACTGACCGGCAACATCATCGAGGTCCGGGACGGCTCGGGCCTGATCGAGCGATGCCCGGAGTGTGGTCGCGTCGTCCAGAACGGGCAGTGTCGCAGCCACGGCACCGTCGACGCCGTCGACGACCTGCGGACGAAAGCGATCCTCGACGACGGCACGGGGACGGTGACGGTCGTGCTCGACGACGAACTCACTGCCGAGGTGTACGGTGGTGGACTGGAGGACGCGACCGAGCACGCACGTGACGCGATGGACAAGGAAGTCGTCGCAGACCGGATCGCCGACCGGATCGTCGGGCTCGAATACGTCGTCCGCGGGTCGCTCTCGGTCGACGAGTACGGTGCCAACCTCGACGCGACGACGTTCACCCAGAGTGAGGACGACCCTGCCGACCGTGCACGGGACCTCCTGACGGAGGTCGAGCCATGAGCAGCAACGAGGATCAGGGCGGCGCGGGCCGTCGAGAGGTCGCGTACCGCCTGTTCGCGTCGGAGTTCGACGACTCGGACTTCTCCTACTCGGAGAGCGACGAGGAACGGGCCCCGAACTACGTCGTGACGCCGACGGGCGCACGCGTCAACCGACTGTTCGTCGTCGGCGTCCTCACGGAGGTCGAGACGGTCAGCGAGGACTACCTCCGGGCGCGGATCGTCGATCCCTCGGGTCCGTTCGTCGTCTACGCCGGCCAGTACCAGCCAGAGGCACTGGCATTCCTGGAGAGCGCCGAGCCGCCGGCCTTCGTCGCCGTGACGGGCAAGGCACGGACCTACCAGCCAGACGACAGCGACCAGGTGTACACCTCCGTTCGCCCCGAGTCTATCAGCGAGGTCGACGCGGCCACGCGGGACCGCTGGGTCGTCCAGACGGCAGCGCAGACCCTCGACCGCGTCGCCCGAGCGGCAGAGGCCAAACAGACGGAACTGCTGGGTGACGACCTGTACGAGGTGCTACTGGAGCACGGTGTCGAGGACGGGCTCGCGGCCGGCATCCCGATCGCCCTCGAACACTACGGGACGACCGCCGACTACCTCTCGGCAGTTCGCGACCTCGCAGTCGACGCGATGCGGGTCGTCGCCAACGAGCGTGACGAGGTCGAACCGCTCGGCGTCCTCCCCGACCAGGGTGACGACGCGTCGCTGGCGTCGCTCGTCGAGCGTCCGATCGACATCGATATCCGCACCGACGAGACGGCGGCCGAGGGAACCGAGGAACCGGACGCGGGAGCCGAGTCCACTGACGACGTGCGCGCCGGCACCGCGGAAGCGAGTACGGAGACGACTCAGATCGACGGTGCAGAGACGACCGTCACTGGCGACAGCGACGAGACCGTGGAAACACAATCCTCTGAGGAACCCGAACCGGAGACGACGGCGAGCGCGACCGACTCGGCGTCGGCCGACGACGCCGCTGCCGACACCGCTTCAGAGGGCACCGCCGGGACTGACGAGAGTTCGGCGGCGACAGTCGAAACGACCACGACGAGTGATGCGTCGGGGACCGCTTCGGCTGACGACGGTTCGGAGGCCGGTGCCGAGTCGCAGGTCGGCGGCGACGGGGACACAGACGAGACTGCGAGTCCGGCCCCCGAGACGGACACGGAAACGGATTCGAGCCCGGACGCCGAGTCGGACGATCTGGGCGACTTCGATCCGGAGTTCGACCTCGACGAGGACGAGCGCGAGGAGATCGAGTCCGAGTACGGGACCGAGTTCCAGAGCGGGACGGAGGTCGACGATCCGGGCGAGGCCGACATCGAGACGCCCGACCCCGAGGAGATTGCGGAGGAGGGGGCCCAGGCGGATGCAGCGGTCGACGAAAGCGAGACAGACTCTGCGTCGACGGTCGGCAACGAAGGGGCCGAAACGACGGCCATGGACGAGATTAACGACAGCGCGAGCGACGCGACGACGGACGCCGACGGGACGGCCGACGACACCGGTGACGCCGACGGAACGGCTGACGACACTGCCGAAGCCGAACCGGCCGACGACGTGGACCTCGAAGACGCTGTGATGGACGCGATGGGTGATCTGGACGACGGCGACGGAGCCGACCGTGACGCGATCGTCGACGCCGTCGTGGACCGCACCGCCAGCGATCCGGGGGCCGTCGAGGACGCCATCCAAGACGCGCTGATGGGCGGTCGCTGCTACGAGCCCGACGACGGCGTCCTCAAGCCGATCTGATGGGCGTCGAACCGGTCCCCGATCGACCGGCGGCGGTCGCCACGACCGACGGCCAGCGCCTGCTCGTGGTCGCTGACTACCACGCTGGTATCGAGCGGGGGCTCCGTCGGGACGGCGTCGAACTCGCCAGCGCTGCCGAGGCGCGCCGACGCCGGCTCCTGGCGCTCTTGGAGGAGACGCACCCCGACCGACTCGTGGTGCTCGGAGATATCGGCCACGCGATCGGGGAGCCAGCGGGCGCCGAACGCGAGGAACTCGTCGATCTCCTCGACGCTGTTGAAGTCCCCGTGACGCTGGTCCGAGGTAATCACGACGGTGAGATCGAGGCGCTCGTCGACGAAACGAGGTCTGCCGTCACCGTCACGCCCGGCCACGGCACCCGGATCGGTTCGGTCGGCTTCGCCCACGGTCACACGTGGCCCAGCCCGGACGTGCTGGCGGCCGAGGTGGTCTGTGTCGGTCACGAACACCCAGTCGTGCGTCTCGAAGACGAAGTCGGTGGCACCAGAGTCGAGCGAGCCTGGCTCCGGGGGCGAATCGATCCCGTGCCCTTCGAGGAGCAGTTCGATGGCGTCCTCGGCATCGACGCCGACCTGGTCGTCTTCCCCGCGTTCAACGATCGCTCGGGCGGGACGTGGGTCAACGTCGAGGGCCAGGAGTTCCTCGCTCCGTTCCTGCCCGACGGACTCGCCGAGGGGGAAGCGTACCTGCTCGATGGCACTCGCCTCGGGGCGTATCAGACGTTGTAGCGCCGGTAACTGTCCCTTACCGCCCCGGTATCGATGATATAACAATACTGGTGGCGCGCTAGCGGCGAAGCGAAGCCATGGTTACAGCGTCGAACCCGCCGGCCTCAGGCCCTCTCGGGCGCTGTCCGGACTGTGAGACGGAGCTTTCGCGCGCGAGTGTCCTCATCGAGTACGAAACGGGAGAGGGTGGGCAGCGGCGGTTCGCTGAGTGTCCCTCCTGTCGCGACGTGGTTCACCCGTCCTGAACGCGAAGAAGAGGCGGCCGATCAGACGTGATCGGCGGGCATGAGGTCCTCGAAGCGCTGCTCTGCGAGCCACTCGCAGAGCCGACACAGGTGGTCGACGGCGGCCTCGAACAGTTCTTCGCCCACTGCGGCGCTGGCGTCGGTCTGATCGCCGAACACGCCGTTCTCCGAGTTGTCGATGGCGTCGTAGAACGTTCTGGCGCCGTGGACGCGGCCGGTCGAGCCGTCCCAGTCGACCAGTCCCGTATCGCGCGCCTCCTCGATCCGGTCCTCGTGGACCAGATGGCCGGCGACGTGCTGGATCAGCGACGTCTCCTTGGGGCCGCCGTGCGGGCCGGGAACTTCGAAGACGTCCTCGATCAGATCAGTGATCGACTCGTCCCACATCCACTCGATCGCGTACAGCTCGCCGTCGTCGCGGAGCCGGCGGCCCACCTCTCGGAGGTGCTCGACGTTGCCGCCGTGAGCGTTGACGTAGATCACCCGATCGATGCCGTGCTCGGCCAGATTGCGTGTCATGCTCTCGACGAACTGGCGGAACGCCGGCGGGTCGACCGACATCGTCCCGTGGAACTGCATGTGATGCGCGCTCACCCCGACCGGAATCGTCGGCGTTCGCAGGTATCCCGTTCGCTCGGCCGCCCCAGTGGCGAAGGCTTCGGCGATCAGGTGGTCAGTCCCCTCGGGGAGATGTGGGCCGTGCTGTTCTGTCGATCCCACCGGGACGAGCGCGAGCGACTCCTCGTCGAAGTACGATCCCAGATCTGGCCAGGCCTCGTCGGCGACGTACATATCCGGACCTGGGGTCGGAGTGCCTTTATCCTGGCCCCACGCAACGCCCTTAACCTCGTCGAGCGGTTACGGAGGCCCGATGAACGAAGCGGGTCCGGCTGCGTTCACTGCGCTCGGTCAGCAGGTCCGGGACGCCCTCTCCGAGCGGGGGTTCACGACGCCAACTGAACCCCAGCGGAAGGCGATACCCCCGCTCGCCGCCGGAAAACACGGCCTCGTCGTCGCACCCACGGGGACTGGCAAGACAGAGACGGCGATGCTGCCGGTGTTCGACGCCCTCGCACGAGCGGACGACCGGTTCGGGATCGGCACGCTCTACGTCACGCCCCTGCGGGCGCTGAACCGGGACATGCGCCAGCGCCTCGACTGGTGGGGCGAGACACTCGATCTGGAAGTGGACGTGCGTCACGGCGACACGACCGACTACCAGCGCCAAAAACAGGCCGACAATCCGCCAGACGTGCTGGTGACGACGCCGGAGACGCTCCAGGCGATGCTGACCGGATCGAAGCTCCGGACGGCGCTCGCGGACGTCGAACACGTCGTCGTCGACGAGGTCCACGAACTCGCCGCCTCGAAGCGCGGCGCGCAGTTGACGGTGGGCCTCGAACGCCTCCGGGAAGTATCGGGACCGTTCCAGCGGATCGGCCTCTCTGCGACCGTCGGCGACCCCGCGGAAGTCGGCCGCTTTCTCACCGGCGATCGGGGGTGTGAGATCGTCGAGGTCGACGTCGGGAGTCGCCTCGACGTGTCCGTGATGCGGCCGGAGGTGAGCGACGCCGACGAACGACTCGCAGGCGAACTGGCAACCGATCCGGAGGTCGCCAGCCACGTCAGGGCGATCGAGGACCTGATCGACGCACACGACTCCGTGCTCGTGTTCGTCAACACGCGCCAGACCGCCGAGGCGCTCGGCTCTCGGTTCAAGAAACTCGGGACGAACCTCGGCGTCCACCACGGCTCGCTCGCCAGGGAGACTCGGATCGACGTGGAAGACCGCTTCAAGGCCGGCGACCTCGACGCGCTGCTGTGTACGTCGTCGATGGAACTGGGGATCGACGTGGGCCACGTCGACCACGTGATCCAGTACGGCAGTCCCCGGCAGGTCGCACGGTTGCTCCAGCGGGTCGGTCGCGCGGGCCACCGTAGAGATCTCGTCTCGTCGGGCACTGTCGTGACCACTCACCCCGACGACACCCTCGAAGCGCTGGCGATCGCACGCAAGGCCCTCGACGGCGAGGTCGAACCCGCCGAGATCCACGACGGGAGCCTCGACACCGTCGCCAACCAGGTGCCGGGGATCGTCATGGATCTCGGGGAAGTGCGTGCGATGGAGGCCTACGAGCTCGTCACGCGAGCCTACCCCTTCCGGGACCTCACGGTCGAGGACTTCGAGCAGGTTGTACGCGAACTCGGGGAGAACCGGGTCGTCTGGATCGACGAAGAGAAGGACACACTGGAGAAGCGCCGGGGAACCTGGCAGTACTTCTACCAGAACCTCTCGATGATCCCCGACGAGTCGACCTACGACGTGGAAGACGTGGCCTCGGGCGAGCAGATCGGCACGCTCGACGAGCAGTTCGTCGTCAACTTCGCGAACCCGGGCGAGGTGTTCATCCAGCGCGGGGAGATGTGGCGCATCACGAACGTCGACGAAGACGAAGAGGTCGTGACGGTGTCGCCGATCGAGGACCCCGCCGGCGAGGTGCCGTCGTGGGTCGGCCAGGAGATCCCAGTGCCGAAGGCCGTGGCACAGGAGGTCGGCGAACTCCGGCGCGTAGCGGGGCGACAGCTCCAGGACGGCGCTCCGGTCGAATCGGTCGCACGCGACCTTCAGCGACGTTACGAAGGCGATCTGCACACGATCGAGAGCGGACTCGCCCAGCTCACCGATCACGACGATCCCGTCCCGGACGACGAGACGGTCGTCGTCGAGGCCCAGGGCCGCGAGGTCGTCGTCAACGCCTGCCTGGGCCACCAGGTCAACGAGACGCTCGGCCGACTGCTGTCGGCGCTCGTCGGCCAGCGAGCGGGATCGACTGTCGCGATGGAGGTCGACCCCTACCGGATCGAGCTGGAACTGCCCGGGAGCGTCAGTCACGCCGACGTGATCGACGTGCTGGAGACGACCGCCCCCGACCACGTCGAGCACGTCATCGAACTGAGTCTGAAGAACGCCGACGCGCTGAAGTTCAAGCTCGCGCAGGTCGCCGCGAAGTTCGGGACGCTCAAGCGCTGGCGGGGGTCCAGTTCGAACCGCTTCGGGCGCGACCGCCTGCTCGCGGCGCTGGAAGACACGCCGATCTACGACGAGGCCGTCCGGGAGGTGTTCCACGAGGACCTCGCCGTCGACGCGACCCGCACCGTGCTGGCGGCGATCCAGTCCGGGAGCATCGGGATCGAGACGGTCGGTACACGGACCCCGATCGGGCTCGGTGGCCAGTCCTCGGGCCGGGAACTGCTCTCGCCCGAACACGCCGACGCCAGCGTGATCCAGACGGTACGAGAGCGCATCCAGAACGACCGCGTGCTCCTGTTTTGCCTCCACTGTCAGGACTGGCGACGCAAACAGAAAGTCGGTCGCGTACGGAACCAGCCCGAGTGTCCCGACTGCGGTTCGACGCGCATCGCCGCGCTCAACCCCTGGGCCGACGAGGTCGTCTCGGCCGTGCGCGCCGACGAGAAGGACGACGAACAGGAGAAGATGACCGAGCGCGCCTATCGAGCGGCCTCGCTCGTCCAGAGCCACGGCGAGCAGGCCGTGATCGCGCTGGCGGCCCGTGGTGTCGGTCCGCACAACGCCGCTCGGATCATCAACCGGCTCCGTGAGGACGAGGACGAGTTCTACCGCGACATCCTGTCACAGGAGCGTGAGTACGCCCGCACGCAGTCGTTCTGGGGGTGATCGTCCGATCCCTGCCCGAACCGATCCCCGTCTCGGGGTCCGGTCGCGCCGGTCTCCAGTTCTTTGCACGCTCGACGGGGCGACAATAGATCAGATAGTTTTTTGTCCGTGAATTGATCACCCAATAGCATGACAGAGACCGTGGTATCGGAACACAGGAAGTTACTCGAACGCTCGCCAGCCGAGCGCGAGGAGCGGGGTATCGGCGACGACAGGCTGGTCGAAGCGCTGCTCTCCGTGATCGAACACGGGGGACGCGAGGAGAAGGTCATCGCGGACTGCACTTTTCCGGAACTAGATCTCGACTTCCGGGCCGTCGACAGCGACAACAACTACCCGGTCGTCTTCCGGAACTGCACGTTCGAGGGGCCGATCAGTGCGATCGACGCCGACGTGACCGTCCCGGTCCGTTTCGAAAACTGCGAGATCGGTGGCTTCCAGTTCGAAGGGGCACGATTCGAGTTCGACCTCGTGGTCAGCGATTCGACGGTGACCGGCGAGATCGACGCCTTCGAAGCTCGCTTCGACGACCGATTCGACGTGACCGGATCGACGTTCGAAGCACCCGTCGCACTCGACGAGGGGCGCTTCGGTAACGACGCCGACTTCGACGGCGCGAGCTTCGAGGCCCGAACGTCGTTCAGGACCGCGACCTTCAGCGGCGCGTCGAACGAACTCGACGACAACGCCAGCTTCGAGGCGACGACGTTCGAGGACGAGGCCGACTTCCACCAGGCGACGTTCACCTACGGTGATTTCGGCGACACGACCTTCGGTGGACGCGCCGGCTTCGAGGAAGTCCACTTCACCGGTGACGGGCGGTTCGCCGGTGCGACCTTCGAAGCCGAGGCCGACTTCGACGAGATCGACTTCGGTGAGGACGTGGACTTTCGAGAGTCCGTCTTCGAGGGTCCCGCGGTGTTCCGTGGGGCGGAGTTCGAGGGGGGCGCGCGCTCGCTGGAGGAGGACGCCACTTTCGCCGGGGCCTCCTTCCAGGACGAACTGAACTTCCGGGACGCCCACCTGCGTGACGCCCGATTCGCCGAGATCACCGTCACTGGACACGCGTTGTTCGAGCGGATCCGGTTCGACGGCGACGCCGCCTTCGAATCAAGCACCTTCGAGGGCGAAGCGGACTTCGACGAGGCGCGCTTCTACGCCGACGCCGACTTCACGAACGTGTCCTTCGAGGGGAGAGCAGTGTTTCGCGGCGCGGAGTTCCAGGGCGGCGACAACCACCTCGAAGAGGACGCGAAATTCGACGATGCTCGCTTCTCCGAACGGGCCGACTTCGACGACGCGTTGTTCAGCTCCGCTTCCTTCGTCGGCACGGAGTTCGCATCGACGACGGACTTCAAGGGATCGACGTTCGAGCGCGCCGTCTTTCGCGTCGTCCCCGTCACCAACGAGAGCTACGTCGACTTCTCCGGGGCGATTCTCAAGGCCGGTGAGATCCGCCAGCCCGATGGCGGGTGGATACGCTTCGACCTGACCAACGCCAGCCTCGGATCGGTGGCGCTGTCGGCGGCGTCGGAGCAGGACCACCGCGAGCTTCTGGACTACTTCCGGTTCTGTAACACGGAGTTCAACGAGTTCGACGGCTACGACTTCGACTTCTCGGCCCACACCGACTACCTCGATCGCAACGACTGGTCGCTCCATCGGTTCGACGAGAACTTCGCCGACGTGGAGTTCGAGCTAGCGATGACACCAGAGACGATCGAACGGACCTACCTCAAGGCCAAGACGGCCGCCTCGAACGCCGGCCAGATGAAAGCCGCCGGCGAGTTCCGGGTCAAACGCCAGCAGTTTGCCCGCAAGAAGTACGTCGGTATCGCACGCGACGGCGCCACAGATCTGACGACCCGGCTGAAAAACGCCAGCCGCGCCGCCGAGAACGCCTTCCTCGGCGTGACCTGTGGCCACGGCATGCGACTTGGACGGATCGTCTCCGTGTTCGCGGTGTTCCCGCTGTTGCCGGCGATGCTGTACGCCTTCGGCGGGCCGGCGTTCGCGACGACCATCCCGCCCCTGTCGGACGCGCCGGGTCTGTTCTCACAGCAGGGACTGTCGATTCTCTACCGCAATATCCACTTCAGCTACATCAGCTTCCTCACGATCGGCTACGGCTACATCGGCCCGACCGGCGCGCTCGCCCGGTTTATGGCCGGCCTCGAGGTGTACATCAACGTCATCCTCTCGGGTCTGGTGCTGTACTGCCTGATCAAGCGCTCGGAGATCTGATACGGACAGTTGTAGACGTTTATCCAGTCGACCGCACGCAGTCGTGCGGTCGACCGGTGAAGACCTACAACTTTCCGTATAACGGGGAAAGACCTTTTCCGATCCTCGTCCAACCGCCGGCCATGACGGAGCGAGTCAGCGGCGAGGACGTGATCGTCGAGAACGCGACCGAGGACGTGATCGTGGAATCGGCCGAAGACGTACGGATCGAGGGTGGCAGCGTCGAGGGGAAACTGGTGATAAAGAACGCACAGGACGTGATCGTCGAGAACGGCGGCGAGGTCCACGTCGAACAGTCCGAAGACGTCAACGTCGACAGCGGGACCGTCGAGGGCGACCTGACCGTCGAGAACGCTCAGGACGTGTACGAGGACGACGGCCTGCTCTGATCGATGAGTGATGAGATTCGCGTCGTCGGCACCCAGAAGTCCCGATCGCTGGGCGAGATCGACGGCAGCGTCAGCGTCGAGAGCGAACGTGGTTCGATCGAGTTCACCGCCACCGACGACGTTTCGCTGACGATCGGGGGAGACCGCAACTCCGTGACCGCCGGCGGCAGCGACGCGACCGTCCGGCTCACCGTCGAGGGCGACCGCAACAGCGTCTCTGTCGCCCAGGCGCTCGACCTAGAGATCGACGCCGACGACGGGTCGGCCAACTCGATCAAGCGACACGGATCCGAACGTGAGGGGCCCGACCTCGTCCGCACCGACCGTTCGGAGGCCTACGCGGATCTCGGACTGTTCGACTACACGATGGTCTCCTACCAGACGCGGGCGACCGAGCGCGAGTTCTGTCACAACTGCGGTGCGGACGCCGACGCGATCGTCCGTCGCCACGAGGAGAAAGTGCTCTCTGTCCTCGGCCTGACGCTCTCGGTCGGTGAGCGTACGAGTTCCGACGAGTGTCCCGAGTGTACGTCCTACGTCCCGGACGAAGCAGTAGCGCTCAGCGAGTCAGAACGACGCGAGATCTTCGGGTGATCGGTCGTCGGGTGTGCCGGCCGACTGGTCGTTCTGTGTTCGATCGTCCTGTTCGAGACGCTGGAACGTCGTCTCCGTGTAGACGGCACAGTCGTGTTCCGGGTAGGTGTGCCACGTCTCGTAGCCACGGTCCCGGACTTCGATCGCCGTGACCGCCCGCTGGGCGAAGTCGTACCGTAGATCGAACGCCCGTTCACCGGGGAATCGCTCGATCGGATCGACGCTGATCCTCGTCTCGCAGTCGACGGCCCCGGTCTCGTAGCCGACCGTCGTCGATCGCTGGTCGTCGATCTCGATCGTCCGGCAGTCACCGACCGTCCGGTCGTCACAGGAGGCGATCTCGGCGAACCCGATCGAGGGGGCGCGCACGCAGTGGGAACTCCCGATGACCGCCAGCTCGAACGCGACGCCACCGATGGTGACCGTCGCCTCGTCGTAGACACTCAGTCGATCGGGGTTCGTGATCTCGTAGCCGAAGTGGAGCGCGTCGTAGTTCATAGGATTATCACGTCGTAGTTGGGATCGAAGACGCTGTTCGGTTCGACGCCCCGGTAGTGGGGGATCGCCTGCCACTGCGTGCTGGCATAGACCGAACGCATCCGTTCGTTCTGGACGGTACCGGCACGTTCCAGCGAAAGGGTGCGTTCGGGAGATGGCGAGAGTAGATAGTACTGCTCGCCCCGTTCGAGTTCGCCGTCCCGGTCCAGATCCTCGTAGGTGCTGTAGTCGGCGTATCCCCGGAAACCGGCGTCCCGGAGGGTGTTGACGTAGGCCATGTGGTGGTTGGCGAAGGCGTGTCGGGAGTACACCCACGTCGCGACCATCCCGTCGTCAGTGAGGTGGGTCCGCAGTTGCGTGTAAAACTCCGAGGAGTACAGTGGGAGCATGTCGTCCGAGCGCGCCCCGGGGAGATCGAGCAGGATCAGGTCGTAGCGCTCGTCCGTCGAGCGGAGGTACGTGCGAGCGTCCGCGACGTGGATGTCGAGGCGGTCGTACTCGTATGCGTCGTCGTGGTATTGTTCGAAGAACGGATGATCCTTCGTGTAGTTCATGAACTGGCCGTCGATATCGACCTGATCGACCGTGACGCCGTAGTCGCGCAGGTAGTTGGCGGCGATCCAGTCGCCTCCGCCGATCAGTAACACCTTCGTCTCGGACCCGTTCTCGAACTGGGACATCGGCACGTCGACCAGCCCCTCGTGGTAGGCGTCTGCCCACCGATCGCACAGCTGTATCGCCATGTCCAGCCGCAAACAGGTGTCGGCGCCCGGCTTGTCCGCGAGTCGGCGTTCGTAGAGCACGGCGTCCTGGTACTTCGTCGTGTACCGTTCGGTCACGTCGACACTGGCCGTCCCGGGCGGGTACTCGTCCTCGATCGACCCCTCGACGTACAGCTCGGTCAGCGAGTCCTCGACCTGCTGCTCGTTGACGAGGACGCCTGCGTAGACGCCCGTGACGAGCAGGCCGATCATCAGGAGGGCCTTGCTGCTCTGGGTGAACCGCACGGAGAACGCCAGCGCTGCGACGGCGTTGAGGAGGCCGAGGACGAAGATCGCAGTTATCAGCCCCATCGAGGGGTAGAGGACGAGCGCGTAGACGACCGTTCCGACGAGGCTACCGAAGTAGTCGACCCCCAGCACCTCGCTGAAGGCCGAGCGCTCGCTCTGGACCATCGACGACAGCAACGGGATCTCCAGCCCGGAGAGGATCCCGACGGCGACGATCGGGAGGTGTGAGGCGACGAGAACGATGGTGTTCTTGGCCGGAAACTGCAGATCGGGGACACTGTTGAGCAGAATCATTCCCAGCAGCCCCAGTGGCCCGACGACCGCGAGCAACACTTCGATCCGGAAGAAGTTGGTCTCGTCTTCGTCGAAGTAGTTGTACAGCACGGCCCCGATCCCCAGCGAGAACAGGTAGAGACCGATCGTGATCGAGTACCGCAACACGGTGCCCCCGAAGAGCACGCGCAGCATCTCAGAGTAGATCAGCTCGTAGACGATGCTACAGAAGGCGACGATCAGCGTCAACCCGAGGAGGAGGACTCGCTCGGATCGCAGTGACGGGGCGCGGATCGAGGGCACGCGTCAGAGCCGGGGCGAGACCTTCCAGGGGTTCTCGACGTCGTAGCTCGATCCGTCCTCGTCGACCTCGAAGTCGACGGCTTCCCAGCCGAAGTCGTGGGACCCCTGCTCGGCCTCGAGTTTCGACCCGACGCGGTACCAGCCGGGCCGGACCTCGCCGTACGTCAGCGTCTGCTGTTCCGGATCTTCCCACTGGTTGTCCCAGTCGACCGGACCCGGCTCCGGAGGGTCGTTAGAGTACTCGTCGGCAGTGCCGAGGTGCGCGATCCCGACCGCCGCGACCGCGGCCTGGTAGGTCCTGATCTCGTCGTCGTGCTCTCGTCGCCACTCGTCGTCGTCGTCGTGACCGTGATAGATCGCACGCCCGTGTGCGCCGTGTGGGGCAGAGCGGTAGCCGCCCGATCCTCGACCGGTCGCACCCCCTCCCCGGCCGCCGCCCTTCTGGGCGCGCGCACTGCCGACGATCGGCAGAGCACTCGGGGCGACGTTGAGACTCGCGCTCACGTCGGCCCTGGATTCGACCCTGGGATCCGACACCAGTGGGATCTGGAGGGTTCCGGAACTGATCTGCAGTTCGTCGAACACTTCCGACTGCCGTGGCGGGTTCGGTGAACTGCCACTACAGCCTGCGAGGGAGCCAATTCCGACGAGTCCGAGCGCACTCGCGCGGACGAACGAACGGCGGTCCATATTTCAGCAACAATTTAGTTGCGATAATGAATGTTTCGGTGAACCGTCCCGTCAAACACGTGGGGAGATCTTCCAGGGGCTCTCGATCCGGTAGCCCACACCCATTCGGCCAATTTTGAAATCGACGGCTTCCCAGCCGAAGTCGTGATCGGCCTCGCGGGCAGAAAGCTTCGCACCCACGCGGTACCAGCCGAGTCCGATGTCGTCATAGGTCAGCATCTCCGCGGCCGGACTCGACCAGATATGGTCCCACTCGAGCGGTCCCGTCCCCGGCGGATCGTCCGAGTACGCGGTCGCGACACCGACGAACGTGACGCCGATCCGTTCGTAGGTCGCTGGGATCTGTGCGATCTCGTCGCTGTGCTCTCGTCGCCACTCGTCGTCGTCTTCGTTGCCGCGGAAGATCGCGCGGCCGCGGTCGTCGTGGGGTGCCGACGAGAATCCCCCGGTGGCACGGCCACCGGCGCCGCCGCCGGTCGTCTGCCCGCGGGCGTCACCGACGAGTGACAGGGACGACCGGCCACTCCCGGCGACGTTCGCGTTCACGGCCGAGTCGGCCCGGGTCTCTACCCACGGATCCTCGACCAGCGGGAACTGGATCTCTTCGGTCGTCATGTCGAACTCTCGAAAGACGTTCGACGTGCGGGGCGGGGCTCGTTCACTCCCACCGAGACACCCTGCGAGCGAAGCGACACTCGCCATGCCGACACCGGTCGCCTGAAGGAACGTTCGGCGTTTCATTCACTCTGAGGTGCCTTGTTATTGGCATCAATATTGTCTAAAGACAAATCATCGTTCAACATTCCACCAGCGAGGCAGAAACGCCTAAACCCGGTCCCCATCTGGACACGCACATGCGACTGGAGGAGTACTGGGGCGTCGGGCCGAAGACGAGCACGTTGCTCACTGAGGAACTGGGCGTCGAACGCGCGATCCAGGCGATCGAATCGGCAGACACCCGCGAACTCACTGCTGCGGGACTCTCTCGCGGCCGGGCGACGCGCATCCTCCGCCGGGCGACCGGCAAGGAGGCGATGGAGCTGCTGGCGACCCGTGACACGCGCGACGTGTACAAGGAATTGCTCGACCTCGCGGAGGAACACGCCGTCACCGACCACGCTGCTGATCGGATCCGCGTGCTGACACCGTTGCCCGACCGTGAGGCGATGGAGAACCGACTCGCTGCGGTACTGGCCGCGCGAGACGCCTGGGCCGCTCTCGACGAGGAGACGAGATCCGGCGTACTGGCGTCGTTCGATCGCTACGACAGCGTCGCGGGCGGTGAACTGTCGGCTGTCCGGACGGCAATCGCGTTGCAGGACACTGGCGTCGACGCCGGGGTCTTCGAACCTATCGCGACGCTGGAGACAGCACGACTCGACGACGCTGCACGAGCGCTCGCCGGATTACAGGGGGCGGGCGACCGGGTCGGTAAGGGCGCCGACGACGAACTCGACGCGCTCCGGGAACGACTGGGGCAGGTCGAGGACCTGGCGGCCACGTCCGCCGAGGTCGTCGAACAGCTACAGTCCGACGCCCGTCGTCCCGACGAGTTCCAGGACGCACTGACGCGTCACCTGACCGACGAGACCGGTATCGACGCGGCCCGCGCCCGCGACGCGATGCCGAGAGAGGCGACCGACGCCCGGGACTACGTCGAGACGGCGCTGCGCGAACTGGCCGGTGACCTCCGCAGCGCCGTCGACGAACGGGAGGAGACAGTCGCTGCGACGCTGGAAGACGACCTCGCGGCCGCCCGCGAAACCGTCGACGCCGCGGTCGAGGCTGTCGACGACGCCGCGCTGTACGTCTCGCTGGCCCGCTTCGCGCTGGCCTACGATCTCACGCGACCGACATTCGTCGAGGCCCGGGACACCATCGCTGTCCGCGGTGCGCGCAACCTCGCGCTGCAGGACGGTGACGTGGCGGTCCAGCCCGTGACCTACGCCGTCGGTGACCACGACCTTCCCAAGGGCCGCGAACCGCCGACGGGCGACCGCGTGGCGGTCCTGACCGGCGCCAACTCGGGCGGGAAGACGACGCTGCTGGAGACGCTGTGTCAGGTGCAGTTGCTCGCCCAGATGGGGCTCCCCGTGCCGGCCGACGCCGCCGAGGTGAGTCTCGTCGACACGATCGTCTTCCACCGCCGCCACGCGTCTTTCAACGCCGGCGTCCTCGAATCGACGCTGCGCTCGGTCGTCCCGCCGCTGACCGACGCCGGCCGGACGCTGATGCTCGTCGACGAGTTCGAGGCGATCACCGAGCCGGGCAGCGCCGCGAACCTCTTGCACGGCCTGGTGACGCTGACGGTCGAACGCGACGCGCTGGGCGTGTTCGTCACACACCTCGCGGACGACCTGGAACCGCTGCCCGACGCGGCCCGCACCGACGGTATCTTCGCCGAGGGGCTGTCGCCCGATCTCGACCTCGAAGTCGATTATCAGCCCCGCTTCGAGACGGTCGGCAAGTCGACGCCGGAGTTCATCGTCTCCCGACTTGTCGCCAACGCTGCCGACCCGGTCGAGCGCAACGGATTCGAGACGCTCGCACAGGCCGTCGGCGAGGAGGCCGTCCAGCGGACCCTCTCGGACGCTCGCTGGTCCGAGAGTGAGGGATAGCTGTCGGACCGGAGCGGTGGTATTGACAAGGCCTCGGCCCGAACGTCAGAGCGATGGGAATTCAGAAACTCCTCCCGGTCACGTACGCATGGCTCGTCTTTCAGGGGCTGCTCGCCTCGCTGCTCCCAAAACAGGCGATCAAGCTGAACAACCGCCTCATGCTGACAGGATACGAGAATCCAGAGGAACTGGATCCCAAGGCGTGGTACGTCAGAAACACTCGTGTAGCCGGTGTCGGGATGCTGACCGCCGGTCTCGCTGGCCTGCTCTCGGTGTCCCAACTCGACGAGGACGAACCCGAAGTCGACGTCGAATCGGACGCCGGCGAGGAGTCGCCGGAACCGATCGAGGTCGACATCGACGACGCCGAATAAACCGACCGCTACTTCTCCGTGGGCTGGCGCTCGTCCGCTCGCTCCGTGACCGCCAGTCCGTTGACCTCCACGATTCCGAACCCGTCTTCGAGCGCCGCTTCGAGCGCTGCCGGGACGTCGTCGCCGGCAACCTCGGCGGTCACTTCCACGTCGACGTCGACGTGGATGTCCGTCCAGGTCGGATTGACGCTGGTGACGCGATCGATCGTGATAGCCTCGACTGCCTGAACGTTCGCGATCACGTCCGCGACGCCAGCTTCGAGGTCACCAGCCTCCCCGCGCGGGACGCGCAAGGAGACGTCGGCCGTTGCATCGACCGTCTTGGTCGCTGTGAGCGACATAAAGCTCCGCCGCGAGTCGAACGCGAACGCGGCCATCAGGCCGCGGCTGGTACCGACCAGCGGAGCGGTCAGCGGGGGGTGATCCATCGATCTCGACGAACAGTCGCCAGTGATGCCTCTCAGGGGGCAGTCGCGACTGCTCGTCGTCACTGGACACCCGCGATGGGTGTCACCACGACGCGGCGTCGTGGATTCGAGGGTCCCACCAGGAGTCGAACCTGCCTGCCGAGCGGACCCGACAGGAGTCCATCACTGTGAGACGGAGGGTTGTAGACCAGTATCCAGTCGACCGCACGCAGTCGTGCGGTCGATCTGGGACGGGTCTACGACTTTTCGGCTTGACGATGACGCGGGACACGGGGTCGACGGGTCGGAACTGTCGTCGACACCGGGGAAACCCAGAACGTGGCCCGCGTCGGTCGCGTTACGCTGCGATCGATGCGGGCGGACGATACCAGGTGTCCAGATTGACACACCGTCCCACACCACTAATCCCGTCGATCATGCGGGCAAATGCCCTGAGATCGACGAACCGCCCACTATCGGGCCAGCAGGCGGATGTCGGTGATGGGTTGGTCGTGTCGTGCATGTGGAACACCTCTGAGACGGTCGGTCGTCGATTCGATACGAATCGACGGCCGCCCTCTGTATCGAGGGTACGTAATAATCGTTACAGAGGATGATATATTAAATCTTTTTCACGAGTGTCAACGTCCCACATGGTGCTGGCCGGCGGGCCGTGGAGCCACCGTTATCAGACTGCCAGGCGAGGACGGGGTATGGAACGGTACGATCAGCTGTATCGGCTCTACGACGAGTTCGATACGGCGACACTGCGGGCCTATCAGGAGTTCGTCGACCTGTTCCCGCCGGTCGACTCCCGCGTCGGGCTGGATCACTGGCGCGAAGCCAGCGACGAACTCGACGAGCGAAAGCGAGCGATCCGCGAGGGGTATCCCACGACGGGTGAGCGGTACGCCGCCATCGCGTCCTACCTGGACCGCGACCAGGCGTTCACCGCGCTCGATCTGGCGACGAAGTACGGGCGGCCGGTGAACGCGCTCGTGCTCGACGTGGACGAAACCCTCCGGAGTGCGGGGACGACGGACAACGAGATCCCCCGCGAGACGCTCCACCACCTCCACCTTCTCCACGAGGACGGCGTCCCGATCGTGGTCTGCACGGGCCAGACCCTCGAGAACGTCAAAGGGTTTCTCGTCCAGGGCCTTGGCAACGAACTGGTGCACTCGGGCGATCTGAGTATCGTCTACGAATCCGGCAACGGCGTCTTCACGCCCAGACAGGGCGATCAGACGAAACAGCTCCTCTACGAGACCCTGGACGAGGAGATCACGAGCGTCTTCGACGCCGTCCGCTCGCGCATCCTCTCGGCCGCACCCGACCCGATCGCACGGGGATGTCACCTCCAGGGCAACGAGTTCAACGTCACGCTCAAACCCAACGCGGAGACCGGCAGCACGCGAGCGGTCGAGATCGTCGACGACGGGCTCCGCTACCTGCTGGACCTGCTGGGTGACAGTGTCGCCGGGGTGATCGATGCAGACGTGAGCGATCCGGGTCACTGGGCGCGGGCGTACTTCGCACGGGACCCCGAGATCCGTGCCGTCCTCGAAGACGCTGGCGAAGGGCCGGAAACGAGCGCCGAGGAGACACCCGACGAGCTGGCGGCGATCTTCGAACGGATCGACGTGGGGTATTACGAGGGCGACGCTGCCGAGATCGTCAGCCTCGAACTCGACAAGCCGACGGGCGTCAGGGCTGCTTTCGACGTACTCGGGATCGACGAACCATTCGCGCTCGCGATGGGCGACAGCAAGAGTGACCTCCGGGTTATGGAGTGGCTGGAAGCGGCCGAAGCGGGCGTCGCTGCCGCGCCGAAACACGCCTCCCGGGACGTACTCGACCACGTCGTCCGGACGGACGAACTCCTCTTCGACGAAGGCGACGCCGCCGCTGTCCTCGAGATCGTCTACGGGCTGAACCGTCTGGTGACGACGGCCGACGGCGGCGAACGGCGAACGACAGATTACGGGGCAGACCTGTGACCGACGACCCCCGATGTCGCCACTGTGGGGAGCCACTCACCGTCGGCCTGCTCGCGACCGGCCGTCGAACCGGCTGTCTCAACGCCACGCCGATCGTCGGATCGTGTCCGAACCACGGTCCCCTCGGTCCTCATCACGTCACCGAAGGGTGAATACCGCTCTCGGAAGGTCCGACGCTACGACTGCTCGCGCGCGGCCTCGACGTGAGTGAGCGCTTCCGCTGGGGTCATCCCACGGACGCCACAGGCACACGAGCGCAGTTCCGGATCCGAGAGTTCGTCGACCTTCACTTTTCGAGCGCGTTCTAGCGACGCCGTCTCGGGATCGTACTCGAAGTACAGCCGGTAGCTGACCTGTGCAACGCCTTCGATGCGGTGCTCCTCGTCAGGGTCCGGGTTTTCGATGGCCTCCTCGTGCTCGGCCTGCATCGCGTCTTGCCACTCTTTCAGGGTCGCTTCCGGGTCGCGGTCGTCGGTCATATCGGCCCCTCGTTCCGGATGGAGAAAAACCATCACACTACCGCTCGTCAATCCGTGGCCCGTTCACCACTCCGCGGCCCTGGGACTCACCTCGGATAGCGACAGCCGACAGTATCAGGACGGCGGTGCGTCCCACTCCTCGCCGTTGTCCTCGGGTTCGTAGTCGATCACGTCACGAGCGTGCGAGATGTCGAACCACCGCCGGTCGTTGTCGCTGACGCCGTAGAACACGTCGAAGTCGACCGACTCGTCCAGCAGGCACTGCTCGACCATGTGCGCGTGATCGCGCCGCGACTGCCACATCCCCTTCATTCGCGCCACCTGTTCGTCGTAGTCCTCGCTGCCGCGTTCGAAGTCGCCCCGCTCGACGCCCGCCTCGGCGTCGCCGTACGGATGATCGTACTCCGGATCTCGGACCGCACAGATCCGGAGCGCGTACACCGAAACGTTTTGCTCGTCGGCAGCGAGTCGTCCGAGCCCCTCGGCGTACACCTTCGCAGTCCCGTACATCGAGTCCGGGCGCGGCGCGACGGTGTGATCGACCAGTAGATCGTGGCCCGGCTCGTAGATCTCGGGTCTGTGCTCGACTTCGTACAGTCCGACGGCGTGGTTCGAGGAGGCGTAGACGAGCGTGTCCAGCCCCGTCTCGGCCGCCGCGCCGATCACGTTGGCGTGGAGCTCCAAGTTCTCGGCGTGAGCCCCGCTCCACGCGATCGACTGATCGGCCGGCCCGCCGCCATCCATCGGTACGTGCGCGAGGTGGATCACCGCGTCCGCAGCGGCGACGTGTTCCACGACTTCGTCGTACTCTCTTGCGTCCGCGACCACCGACGTGACGTTCGGATCGGGATGTTCGGTCACGTCGAGGCTGGTGAACTCGTAGTCGTCCTTGTCGGCCAGCTGGTCGGTAATCGCCGTCCCGACGGTCCCCGCACCGCCAGTGATGAGGATCTCCATGTCCACTACTTCGCCGAGTAAATCCTAATTGTTGTCGACTGTCAGGGCTCGACGAGCACCTTGATCGCCTCCCGATCGTCCATCGCCCGGTAGCCCTCGGCGATGTCGTCGAGCGACACCCGCTTCGTGAAGATCGGCGACGGATCGAGCGTCCCGCCGAGCACGTCGGCGAGCAGATCCTCGGCGTAGGCTCGGACCGGCGCGACGCCGCCCCGCAGCGAGATGTTGTCACCGAAGAAGTCGAAGATCGGGACGCCCGCGTCCTCGACGCCGTGCGGGACGCCGACGTAGCCGACCGTGCCACCCGGCCGACAGACGCCGACGGCCTGCTCCATGGCGCTGGCCGCCCCAACACACTCGAGCACGTGCTCGGCGCCGCCGTACGTCAGTTCCGTGACGCGGTCAACCACGTCGGTGTCGCCACCGCCCAGCACCGTCTCCGTCGCGCCGAACGATTCGGCGAGTTCGAGTCGATCCGGATGGTGGCCGACGGCGACGATACGGGACGCTCCGAGGCGCCGCGCTGCCAGGACGCCACAGAGCCCGACGGCACCGTCGCCGATGACGACGCAGGTATCCCCGGCACCGACGCCCGCGCTGACCGCGGCGTGGTGACCGGTCCCCATCACGTCGGTCAGCGGGAGCACGGCTTCGAGCGCGTCCTCGTCGTCTGCGTGGCGGTCTGGGACGCGAACGAGCGTGCCGTCTGCGTGCGGTGATCGGACGTACTCGCCCTGAGCGCCGCCGTTGTCCCCGCCCCAGCTGTCACCGTTGACACAGGACGTGTGGAGCCCTCGCCGACAGAACTCGCAGTGGCCACAGCTGACGACGAAGGGGGCGAACACCCGATCACCGGGCTCGACGCTTCGAACCTCGTCGCCGACCGCTTCGACGACGCCCATCGGCTCGTGTCCGACGCGCGACCCGACGTCTCTGTCGCTCTGTCCGCGGTAGAACCACAGGTCAGATCCGCAGATCGCGGTGTGAGTCACGCGGACGATGGCGTCGGTCGGGGCTTCGATACTCGGCCGGGGAACGTCTTCGACTTGGATCTCACCGGGCCCCCGGAAGATTGCTGCGCGCATATCGATGGCAACGGCGAGGAGGGGGAAAAGTTGGGTGGCTAACCGCAGGCGAACCTTGATGTGTACACGCCGAATTTTCGGGGTATGGCGACGGCATCGCTCTCGGAACCGCAGGTGCTTGCCCACACTAAACGTCGGCTCTTTCCCGCGGACGACGAACCCGACACCTACGCGGTCGTCGACACCCAGTTCGCGATGGACGAGTGGCTGCCCGATCACCCGATCCCGTCAACGGTTCGAGAACAGTTGTCTCCCTTCAACCACGTCCGGGTGGGCTCGGGCTATCCGGATCTGGTCGGCGTCCGACGACTCGATTCGGAGTTTCTCGCAGTCGAGCGGTTGGGTGAGCAGCCACCGCTCGTCGCGATCGAAGCGAAGGGGTACACCGACGCGGGGACCGTCGACGTAGAGCGCGGTGTCGTCCAGGCGTACGATCGACTCCACGAGGCGAACGCGGCCTTCGTCACAGCCCCGGTCGAAGCCATCACAGAGTCCACCCGAACGCTGGCCCGTGAACTCAACGTCGGGGTCCTCGGTGTCGATCCCGACGGGACGGTCGACTCGATAGAGGTCCCCCGTATCGTCGGTAATCACGTGTCCGACGAGGCGACCGCGATCCGTTTTCAGGCGACGGCACAGGGCGTCGCCGACAAGTCGTTCGGACTCAACCATCCGAAGAACTACCTGGCGTATCCACTCGCTGTCTACCATCCCGACGACACCGACACGGTGCTCGCCGATCGTGTTGTCGGGGCCGTCGACAGCGCCCGGACAGGTGCGGCGTTTCTCGGACTCGTCGACGAACGGCCTGCGGTGGAACTGACGCAACTCGGGGAAGAGATCGTCCGGTTCGCTCTGGGCCGGTACGGTTCGGTCGACCGCGCGCTGAACGCCTTCGAGGAGTGGCAGGGCTCTCGGAAACGATTCTGCGACATCGCGCCGGAGTGGGGGCTCGTGGCCAGACGCGTCGTCTGGGCGTATCCCGCAACGCAACTCCTGGTCGAGGAGTTACAGACGATGCACGAGGACGGCGTCACTGCTCCGTCCCTCCTCGATCTGGTCGAGTGGTTACACGCCCACCACCCCACGTTCACGGTCGAACTGTTCGTCCGGGGGTCCGACGAGACCCGGCGTCGCGTGCTCGACGAGGACGGTGAACTCGACCGCGAGGCGCTGACAGACGGGAGCGTTTACCACTCACCGACCGTCTTCCAGCTCAAGGCGATGCTGTACCACGCCGGTGTTCTGGCCGACCGCGGCGCCGAACCCCACCGGCTCGATCCGACGAGTGACCGGTGGACGCTCCGGGAGCCGCTCGACTCTCACCGGTTACGGTGACGAGGGTTGCACCCTCTCAGAACCGTCATAAGTGTCCGTCAGGTATTCGAAGCCGATGCCAGACCTCCTTGCAGTCGGTCTGCAGTGAGTTGGATTCATGAGCGAGCGCTCGGTTTTTCACTCATTACGTTCGTTCAGAAGAGTGCTCCGTCAGGGATTCGAACCCTGGTCCTTGCCGTGAGAGGGCAGAATATGCCCGGGCAATCAAACCGGGTTCAAGCCGAATTCCCTATCCTGAATCGCCTATTTTCGTCCGTGTAACCGTTTCTAACGGGTGTGAGACTTATATAACAGGGGGTAGTTGCCGAAATGGCAAGCGAAGTTCGATGGACCGGACCCGCTTTGATTGCCGCCGCGGTCAAAGACGGGCAAATTCACCGTCACGGGGGTTTCGCTATACTTTATATGTTGAGCGAGGGGTTGAGGATATATCCCATATTTAGAAGAATAAACAAAGGGCGATTTTATAACCTAAACCGAGAATAGCCTTTCCAGAGCTGAATTCTTATTTTTACCCGAAGTTAGTCTACCGTATTTCAGAGTCTACACTGACTTGACGCCATTTCCCGAGCAACCACGAAAGATTCGATCGATTGCTACCATTATCCCAATTATGATCAGCGGTAGGTGGCTGGTTTCTCAGTAATAGAAAGCCGATAGTTAGGATATCATAGAACCGTTCCCACGGTGGTTGATTTCAGACTGTGGGGATAAACCATCTGCTCAGTAGGTGTGCGAACATACCGCTGTGAATTCTGTCAACTTCCACCAATATCTTCGAGGCCTTGCTGAATACACAGCGCAAATCTTGCGCGGGTGAGGCGCCAGATTTGTCTAATTTCGATCGCTTAATAGGCAATTCACGAGCTGGTCGCCTCGTAGAGTGCTGCCGTGTTTGTCAAGCGGATTGTAAACGGGCAGAATGTCTACTCGGTAGCGGTTTTGGCGTCGGTGATCTCTAACCGTGCCCCACCGCCAGCCCTATGGATCACACGAATGTCCTATCCATGGGCATCAACAATTTCTTGGACGATGTTCAGTCCGAACCCCGTTCCTGCCTCCGCGGTCGAGTATCCTACCTCGAACACGTGGTCACGCTTATCTTCGGGGATTCCGGGACCGTCATCAGGGATGTAGAACCCGTCAGTGAGGTCTCCTATCGTCACCGTCACATCGTCTCCGGCGTGTTCCACCGCGTTCCGGAACGTTCCTCGCGCAAGATACAGATAATCGGAAAAATCCGTTACAGGCATTCTATTAGCTGAATCATCAAATCTCAGACTGCCCGTCATTGACTTAAGCCCTATATCTTGGACTTCAGGGGATCTACCTGTCGTATTCGTTGGTGTCCTCGTTGAGCGTGCGGGAATTGATAATAATCAGATAGAATTGGTTGTACTATTGTCATCAAGGGTTTATCCGTGTGTGGGTTAGATAATTTAAATTACGGACTAATGACCACGCATCAAGATGCCTTTGCGGACGAAACACGACATGCAAGGAAAGATTGTGTTAGTGAGTTCAGAACATTCAAACCAGCAGCTACTGATGACATTGTCATATCGCATCCTGGCGAGGGACGACGTGAGATTGAATTGCAGAAGCCCCTGCTCGTTGCGATGGCACAAGAGAACAGAGTTGCACCCAACAGTGACGAGTATGGTGGCAACGGGCGTCTAGACGCGATTTTCGATGAAGCGATCTGTGACGTCGCGGAGTTAGCTTTGCACTCGGCAGGGGTAGGTGAGAGTCGAGTTGCGCTCCCTAAGTTGCGTGCGTTGATGATTCGAGTTGCCCGAGATCTCGGCTCATTTGAGAGATTGGCTACACACGTCTCAGGGTACTCAGATAGCGAAATCGATCGGTTCGGATTCCACTCCGACTACGGCGGATCAACGTACAGAAAAGCAGCAAAGAAACTGAAGACTGTCAATCAGTTCGAATCGGTCGTTGAGGCGACGTTCATCGCAGTTCACGCGTTGTTCTGGAACGGGGTACCGATCCCGGAGTCTATCAAAGAGCACTATTCTCTCTCGTACGATGCGGGCCCGGCTGCAACCGATTTCTCGACAGGGGCACGACAACTGGCATTGTACCATCTCGTCGGCGACCTGTTGGCAATCGTGACTGACCACTTAGATCTTCATCGAGGCAGCAATAAATCACGAGATCTCAAGAGTTTGATCGGTGTTTTTGCACACGCTGCGTACAACGGAGCGAGCATCGAGAATTATCAGCGAAGTGCCCACCACTCCTTTGATCTCGATTCGGCATTCGCCGGGTCAACAGTTCGTACGCACATTGACGATCTGTATCTGTGGCAAATAGAGGAGATGTTCGACGACATCAATCAGGCACTGCTCGAATATATCATCGAGTCAGGCGTGGTGTCTAAACCGGCGATGGTCTCGTACGATCTCACGGATGTGCAAAGCCTCGGGCTGGAGGAGTACGAGGGGATGTTTCTCACAGAGGATGGTCGCTGGCGGTTCGCATCGCTTTCCTTTACCGATCCGGATCTCGAATTTTCGTTCGGTCTTCGATTGCTGAAATCCGAGGCGAAGCGGGCACGCGTGTTGAAAAATCTCCTTCGGAATCTGACATCCATGGTAGAAGTCAAACTCTTCATGGCCGACCGAGGATTCGATGGTCGAGAGGACATTGAGGCTTGCCGAGCATTTGTCCCTGGACGCTGGCTGATTTGCGCACAGGATTATAGCGACAGTCGCTGTCACAGTGATGACTACGCGCGTCTCCGCGAGAAAATCAAGCCAGGCGGAACTGCTCATCTTCGGAGTGCCGGGTATAACAATCTGCAACCCCCGGTGCAGATGATTGGGTATTCGGGGACGGGTGAAGACGATGAATCGCCGGATCCGGTTCGGGCGTTTTACACTGATATCTCAATCCCATCTGACAAGGAGGAGCGTGATGAATTGATAACGAATACTAATTTCCGGTATAATCAGCGCGGGAAGATTGAGTCTTTGTTTCGAATGGCGAAGAACAAGTTTGACGTGTCGACTGATACGGATCAACCCGCTCGGAAGGCTTTCTACTTCCACATGTCCGTCCTGTTCTACAACCTGTACAACATAGTGAACACCGTCCCCTCACCAGAAAGCGGAGTTGAACTCGACACTACACAGACCGAACTGCTGACCGTCACCCGGAATCTCGCATTTAACGGCCCCACACGCCCTGATGCGCTAAACTACTGGTCGAAACAGTCCTAATGCCTGTTCGCATAGACCCGGCAATACTCCGGCAGATAATCCGCCCTGCATTAGCGATTCGGAAGGGGAGTGACTCCCATATCAAGATCGGATCAGACACGATTCGACTACGCGCAACGTCAGAGGACAAGACCGTGTATTTGGATCACTCACTGCCGAGACCAGATACACAACCACCGGTCAACAACGACATTGGTAGTTTCTGGCTGCGCCTGGAACATATTGAGAGCTTCCTAAACGTCGGTACCAGTACAGAAGTCACCATCACGTTTCCGTCCGAGACAAGCGGTTCGATGGTCACCTTACAGTCGGATGGTCTCACATATCGATTTCCACCCTTGATCCAGCAGTACAGACTATTTGAGGACCCTTCTAATGATGCCGTAACCGAATTTTCCATCCAGCACGGTGTGTTTCACCGCGGCGTCCAAGTTGCAAACCTTGTCGGCGAAGCAATGCGACTCCGAATTGTACCGGACACTCACGACATCGAATTCTCCTCGGACTCTCAGGGAGATGGGGATGCGTTCTACTACTCGCTGTCTACCGATCAAATCACTCTCGTGAACGGTGGTTCCTCAAGTTTCACTGTTCCCATTGACAGACTGCGCGATATCACCCCACTCGTTCCGAATACTAGTCTTGCATCGTTCCAACTCACGAGTAATTGTCTCGTCTATCACGTCGAACACCCCGTTTCGGAAGCCCAACTAACCGTGTACATCGCAGAACGCCTTGATAGACTCCGGGAGTAACCTCTGTCTTCGCTCCTCTCCGCGAATAATTTTTAGGTCCACAGGACCTGTGTCGCTGAAGGCACAGGAACACTGATATAACGAAGCTGTGTTCAAAGTCGTCGAATGACCGGATTTCTCCATGGAAGGGAGACGATGAGTCTGTATACCTACTTCCATCTAATCGTCCATGTACCCTCGTTCCCGGAGGAATTCGTATCGGTCGTGGTGATTCCCAAGAATTCCGTTGGCAGTGAGATTCGAACCCGTGTAACGGTCCAGGATCTCTGGCTCGGAAATGAGAACCCCGTAATAATGGTCGAATGGTTTCGTGACGTCCACGAGTTTCTCACTATCAAGCAGACACCACGCGTGCGCAGTCCCACCAGTACCAAACTCAGTCATGACTGCGAACCCCTCGACGTATTTAAAACGAGTATTGTACTGCCACATCTCAAGCGCATTAACAAAACAAGCTTTCTCCGACGGCCTCGTGGCTTGAATGGCCTCTTTGATCAGCGTGCGTTCTTGATCGGTCACATCCTTAGAAACTGCGACCTGACGTCCAGCAACTGTTACGTGCTCAATGTCCCGTTTCGATACGCCTTGTCCATTATCCGAAACGTACCGATGTATCGGTGAAGATTCTCGTGACGCCTCAACATACTCTGAAGCAGGATTCACTGCTGGTATTTATTCGAACGTAGCAATTTAAATACGTTTGCGCCCGAGTATCAATCCAGAGCCCTCTAAGTCAAGAGAGGCAACATCGTTGTTGATGCTCTATCATCGGTCGGACGCTTGATTGGTATCGTGATCCAGGATATGCCGTCTGGCTAGTCTCGACCCCTCTCGACAAACGACCTTGTAAGCACTACCACGTCATCAATAACCACCCCCGCTTACAGAGAGAGATCCTCTTCAATTGTCTCTTCATACAGCCGATCGATCACCGCGACTAACTTCTTGTTCGACACGGCTCCCTCAATGATTGCCTCAGCTAACGCGTTGAGATACGCGTCGAAGAAGTCGTCATGCCCGTCAACATTAATCTTGTACTCGCCGCGGAGAACGTTTGACTTGTTCCCTGTCACGGTGTACTTCGTCCCCTCGATCGCCGCTGAAATTTCAGACTGAGCATCGGCGAACCGGTCGGCAAACCCGTTATAGAACTCTCCGTGCCCTGACGGGGCGTTGCGTAAATAGACAACCAGTTTTTTGTCACGGACTGCATCGTCACGGTGCCAGTCAAGTCGGTGAACGAACCCAACTCTGGCATTTGGTTTCATCGCGTCCGAGATTGGCTGCCGTTCGTCTAGCTTCGTCCACCAGCCTTGTGGGAACAGCCACGACCAATCCGACTTCCCTTGTCGGAACGTCCATTGGCGCTGCCCACCACCCTTAATCGACAGATTCACCGCTGCGTACTCGCCAGGCACGTCCGGATCAGTCACACGCTCACTCCCATCCAGTCTGTCCACTAACCGCGTTCCCCACGATCCTTCGAACTCTGCCCACTCCTCGTCGAATGCTGTCTGCAGGTCCGCGATCACATCGTAGTTCTCGACGTACAATTCCACCATCTCTTGTTGATTCACCTGATACTCGGTCATCGTTAGTTCACTCCGAATCGTATCCACGAACTCCTTCAACTGCGCCGTCGTCCGCGCCGGGTACTCATCGTAACTCTCCATCAGGAACGACTGCAGCTCCGCAACCAGCCACTCCCACGAGACATGCACGAACTCATCTGCATCAGGTTTCGAAGCCGCTTCAGGTGCTAAGAATACGTAATGCTGCCCATCATCCGGAACCGCCGACTTCTCTAAGCCAATGCCATCGAACGACGCAACGTCAACGTATCGCTGTGTCTGATCCTGCCCTTCTGCTGCATGGACTTTCAACTCACAGCACAGAAACCACTCCTCTGACGCCCACAACACAACATCCGGAATCCCTTGCGATGTCGACACCTCCTGCGCAATCTGAATATCGTCAATATCGAACCGAGAAAACGTGAACTCCAGATCATCTCGTTCAGACAACGCAGCCAACACGTGCTCCAGCACGGCGTGGCCCAATCCATGCGGTGCCTCCGGCGACAAAAAATGCACCAGAAACTGTTGCCAATCCCGTTCCTGCGCACTCCGGCCAAGTAGTTGCAGCGTTGTCGGCGGCGGTTCCTCGGCCTCCGGCAACGCAGCTAACTGCTGCCGTACCGCTGCCAGTTTCGCCTCAATACTCTCACCCATACATCACCGTTACCTACCGAGGGAATCAAACTACCGCCGATCCGAATGTCATAGAATCACTCAACTCCCGTTCCAGCTACCAAACGCCGAATCACCGTCGCTTGTACGTACTCGATATAACTTCGACACGGTCTAGTTCGTCACTGAGATCATCAATCGTGTGCGGGACATCCATGTACTCTGACAATGGAGTGGACTTTCGTGACTCTCCTATCGTTTCTATTTGTTCGTCTTCCCCAACAATACAGAGGAACGTGCAGCGACGACTTCTGTTTCGATTTTGGCGGATAGCCCGGTGGTATTTTTGCAACTGACGGCTGATATCACCTGCTTCCAAATTTGCTGAAGCTCGTTTGATTTCGATCACATAGTCGCCGTCATTATTCTCAGACTCGACATAGATATCCGGAGTTGGCCGATACTGCTGGTCAAGTTCATACTCCAGCCTGACCGTATAGGGGCGAATTATGGTGTTACTGAGTGCTCCGTATAATTGCGCTGTATAATATGATTCACGTGCTACTCCAGAATCACCACTGCTACCCCCTCCAGCTGATTTTGCGACTGGCGTTTCTCGTAGTGTCTTCCGTATTTTTTGGGTTACTGATTCCGGACCAGGACGAATAACGTTGAGCCGAATATCCGTCATTGCCTCTTTGTATGTGATGTCATTCCGGTCAATCGAATCTCGAATCCGGATGGAGAGATCGGCTATCGGTATGTCAGTGTCGCGGACACGGCACCAGTCACACCGATCTGGAATCTGTTGGAGTTCTTCTTTGCTCAACCCTCGTAGTAAATCAAGGTGAGCACTCACATTTGACATACCTCTCCACTATCGGCAACCCTCATTATCTTACTGAAATGAGCCGCATAAAGTGCTGAGAATGAAAATTTCACACGACTTCTTCTACGAGTCTGTTCCACCGCCGGTAGAATTACATCAACTGAATGAATATTGCATGGTATGGGAGACTATGACAATATGGATGCGAATGGTCGCGTCTATCGGAAGAACGGTGGGAGCCCGATCGGGGAATCCATGCCCGGGACAATCGGGGATTCTGAGCGCACCCTCCACGATACGAATGGGTACACGCCTGCCAGCAACGATGATGTTGAGGTGCCTGCAGACAATGCCGAAGAAACCGAGGAGAAGACAGACACAGGCGATCTCAGTGTTACCGAACTCCTGAAACTTCGAGAATAGCCCGATTTCCCCGTGGCATCCTGAGCGGTCTCTGCTTCCCGAAACTATCTCTGTAGAATATGATCCCCGAATGACTTATGTATTGTACAATTTTCATGCTACTTGATGACCTCCGTCGATTTGTCGCTGATGGCTCGTACTTTTACTGAGCGGTACTCCCCTTCCCTCGCAGCGTTTGAGGAGAAACCACCAGACGTTGCAGAACTATCCAGCGATTCAGCGGCGATCGATATACAATCCATTGTGGACACGTTTGAGCAGATCGATGCATTGCGGACTGAAGATGGTGTGTGGCTCCCACTCCATGAGATGGAATCTGCCGAGCTCACTGGCGAGTTTGTTCGGTATAAAAACGAGCCACGACGCACAATAATCGAATATCACTGGTCCAAAGTCAATCGAGACAATTTCCAGTCGGTGAGACAAGCCGGCAAAAGCACCCTCGGATGGCGACTCCGGTTCTGGACACCAGCCTACGATCCTCCCGCACTCCCGAGTTACATGCCTGGCGGCAGTGAGAAAGAGGCACAATCGGTTCTGGAATTAGTTCCGGAGCATCTCACTGCAGCACAGTGGACCGACACGCAACGTGACGACTTTTTCCAGCACTTAACGCAGTTCGTGACTGCGGAGAAGGACCGTGCTCGGCAGGAAAGCATCGACAAGTACGATTCGTTTGATCAGCACGCATATCAGCATCGGGAAGGCGGCCTGCATGATGCGGTGCCCGTCTATCAGGACGACAGTTCTGACCCGGTACGGTGGCACGTCACCGCCCCGGCTGATGAGGAAGACAATACAGAGGTCGAGTACATTTGCGCCGCAACGAATCTATGGGAGGACACGGAGATCATGATCGATACGCCCCCGTGGGCGCAGTCACCAGCTGGTCTGCCAGCACTCGGCGAGATCGTTGATTCCGACACACGAGCACTCACATTCGTTCTCTCCACGGAGGCAGAGGAGCCGCGAAACGCCAGGCGGTCACTACGAAAAATCTTCAACGACGACGAGTTCGTCATCGGGCTGTACCCAATCTTCAACGCAGTGCCGTACGACCGGGAACTCGACTGCATTAGCCGTGTCCAGCAGACGAAAGCCAAGCGAGCGCCTGTCGCCGGCAACAGCGGCCTGTCTTTTACACCGGCACGCGGACTCGCAACAGAGTTCCCTGATCTGAATACCTCACAGCGGAACGCTGCCTATCAATCACTCTGTGCAGACGATATTACGCTTATTCACGGTCCGCCAGGAACAGGCAAAACGCGAACCCTCGTCACCCTCATCAAGGAACTCGTCGATCGAGGAGAACGTGTTCTGGCCTGCGCGCACTCGAACCAAGCAACGGACAACTTGCTTGTGGGCAACAGCACCGTCGACGAACCAGAACCCGAGTCACTCCACGCAGCACACGTCAACGATGACCTCACACTGGCCCGGGCCGGCACAGGAAGCCAACATCGCGTCGTGCAAAAACGACATCAGTCAACACACCCAAAAAATGCCGACGTCGTCGGCGCAACCATGTCCGCCGCCGCGGAATTCAGTACAAACGAGTTCGACGTCGCAGTCGTTGACGAAGCCTCACAAGCCTCGATTCCAGCGACTTTCGCACCCTGGTTAGCCGCGGACCGAATGGTCCTTGCAGGTGATCACAAGCAACTCCCACCGTACGCCAGCAATGAAATGCGTGACCGCGACCTCGAAGTCAGTCTGTATGAACATCTTGTCGATCGGTACGGGCAAGACTCTGCGCAATTACTCGACACGCAGTATCGGATGCACGAAGACATTGCTGCCTTCCCAAGCGACGAGTTTTACGATGGGAAAGTCAAGACCATCGAAAGGCCAGACGATCCGTATACGCTGTGGAACCTGCCACCGGTAACCGCCCACCACGTTATCGGCACTGAAACACAACGATACGGAACCTCGTACGCGAACGAAGCCGAAGCCGACGTTATCGCCGAGCACGTCCACGACCTACGCGATCGCGGCACACCAAGCAAGCACATCGGAATCATCACCGGCTACACCGGGCAGATCCAAACCATTCGGAACAAACTCGACGAACTACCAGTCGACACCGACACGATCGAGATCGACACCGTCGACTCGTTCCAAGGCGGCGAACGAACCGTGATCCTCATGTCCTTCGTCCGCTCCAACGACGATGGCCGATCCGGGTTCCTCTCCCTCCCTGACGTCGGACCTCGACGCCTTAACGTCGCACTCACACGCGCGAAAAAACGCCTTGTCCTCGTCGGTAATTGGGACACCCTCACCACACCCGAACCAACCCGTGACGGCTGCAGTCACGTGTACGCCGCCCTCCGCAGCTGGCTCGTTGAGAACGACTGTTTTGAGGAGGTAGGAGCGATAGGAGACGAATTACACTGAGATACCCGGTTGCAAACCGGTACTGGTGTTTTATCGGACTGATCCAGGGCCATCATCGGCATCCTCGGTATTGCAGATCAATCTAAACTACTGTCAACTAACCCATGGCTAGTATTATGTTCCTGTGATTTACCATATGTGACATCAATGAGTAGAGGTGCGCTGATATGGTAGACGGCTATTCTGAGCATTTTCGGCCTATGTCTGCTGCTAAAGCTCGTGAGATTGTTTTAGAGATTGGGAGCAAAGAACGGTCGAAGTGGGAGGACACGCCTCCAGAGGCTAGAGATGAGTTGCGTGGGCTTCGTGAGGTCACCTCAGAGACTCTTGACAACCCCACACACGTACTTCCAGAGCTATTACAGAACGCAGATGACATTGGCGGATCCTGTACGGAAGTCTCTATTGAGCTCACGGACGATATGCTGGTTTTTCGAAATCACGAGGAGTCGATGGCTGTCGAGAACGTTGAAGCGCTTGGTGCCTACACAAAGAGTACGAAGCAGGGAGATCTTGACTCAATCGGTCACTTCGGCATCGGATTTAAGACAGTCTTTAGTCTCACAGAATCGGTATATATTCACTCAGGCTTCTTTTCCTTCAGATACGAGGCAGACGATAAGACTGTGCCAGAACCAGTTGCTTGTACAGAGCAACCGGCTACTGAGGAGGAATACTATGATGGTACGACAATCGCGTTGCCGCTAAGCTTAGAAGCGAAGAAGAACCGTCGAGAAATCCTTGAGGAGCAATTATCTTCGATAGGCTCGTTGCTCCCGTTTCTCAATCACATCGACACAATCAGGGTTTCTGTTTTTGGAGATCAGAAAACGTTTCACGCGACACCTGCTGCACCTGGCGGTGTCGAAATCACTTGCAAACAGGAAGGCGAACAGATCAGCTTGGAACGGCTCCGTATCTTTGCTGACTCGTTTGAGCCGGACGAGGAACTATTAGCACAGATTGCGGACAAGCGGAATTTGGATACCGATACACTTCGTCAGCAGACACCGGATATCGAGATCGAAGTAGCCGTGCCGCTTGATGCGGACGGTGCGCCCGAGTCACTCGATACGTCACACTTGTTTTGTTATTTTGCGACAGAGCCTGATACGCAATTACCGTTCCACATCCAGGCAGACTTCTCACTGAAACCGGATCGGAAACACATACTCTGGCCAGATGAATTTAACAGGGCACTCCTAGCACAGGTGTCCGACGTATTCGAAACAGCTTTCGTACAGTTTCACGGTGAGCAAGCTGACCCGTCCCGTATTCTTGAGCTAGTTCCCGATCCTACGCAAGACCGAACTGCGACGCCGTACGTCGACCCGGTTGTTGAGGATATTGCCTCGTATGTCCGCAGTGAAGCCTGTATTCCAGACGCGAGTCAGAATTTATTCCAACCAGCAGAAGTGCTGTTCTTCGCAAGTCCATTTCGGGACTTATTCTCCGAAACGGACGTTAGCAACGTAATTGACCGTCCCGTTAGATACCCCTCAAAAAATATATCAGACACCGCTCGCAGCCGTCTTCAGTCGCTCGTACCGGATAGTCGACTATCAATAGAAGCGTTTCTTAAGCAATGTGCGGCTGAGGAGTTCACATCTCGAAGCACCGAGTGGTATATTCGATTCTACGCCGGGATCATGCGTCACTGGAACTCGAAATATGAGAGTTCCGGATTTGGGAGCCCGGATCGGGAAGAGCGGGAAGCGCAGCGGAATTTTTTGAAATTGTTACGACAGACGCCGTGCCTCTCGGTAGAGGATGGCACGGTAACCGCCCCTGCAACGGGCGAGGAGAGCCTCTACCGACTCAACAAAACCAAACAGCGAGATTTGGACGTATTCACTGCTGACGATGGGTTAACCCTTCTTAATACCGACCTTGTCTCAACGCTCCAAGATCCGCCTGACACGTTACGTAAAGACGCATCGCTCGCCCGCGATTTACTGTTCGAGACGGTTTTGGAGATTCCTGAGTTAGAGCCGGAAGACATTGTTCGGGATGTTATTAACCCGGCTTTCGAACATAACGATCTCACAGCGGACAAAGCAGATAGGTACGTCCAATTTATCGCGCAAGGAACCAAATCCTTGAGAGATGCCGCTGATATAAGGTTACGAGTCAGGGGTGACAATAGTACCACACCGAGTGCTCGACCACCGGAAACACTGTATTTGGGACCGGAGTACGTGGATGCCTACGATACCGACGTCGTATTCGGTGTCTTTGACCAGTTCTCCCCGGTTTCAAATGACTACTTAGACATGGGAGAATTGTCGGAAGAAGAGTGGATCACGGTACTCACACAACTCGGCGTCCATCAGCACCTGACAGTCGAGACTGAAGATTCGTGGGAAAGCGATCGGTTCACCACGCAAGAGGGGATTCGAACGTTTCTTACAGAGCACGGCGATGATGTGACTAACGTTCACTCTGAAGACAGCTTGGATGCGTACAACGGGCAATCGCACAAGTGGCGGTGGATGAAACGAGAGAACAAGCGCGGTCGCGTCCGTAATTTCAAATACGCGCTTATCGACCAGCACCTCCCGGAAGCGATCGAAAAAGAATTGCGAGAATTAATCAGCGAGACCACTGCTGCGGCTACGGCGTACTGGTTCGAGTTTTTCAAAATGCTCGACGAATGGTGGGACTCGTACTACGAGGAAAAAGCATATCGGGTTTACAAGTACTCTGAACGAAAGGCGAAATTCAAGGTGCGTACCGGCGAGTGTTACTGCCCCTCGTCTTTCGGCGCATTCTTACAGGAATCAAAGATCGTCCCTGGATCGGACGGTTCGGTCCACCACGCACGGGACGTGTTCGTTCGGAACGCACAAACTGAAGACAAGCCTGTCACGTTCATTTATTCAGACATTTCTTCAACAGGCATATTCGACTTCCTGGATTTACAACGCACCCCTGGTATACGCGTCACAATCAACCAACTCACACAAGTTATCGAACACGCCCGTGAGAACCCCGACGATACAGCGCCTGGAACCATCGCCAGTGACATTAGAAACCAACTATGGGCTATTACTAATCGGCTTCCCGAGACTACAGACTCGCTCGACGAAGACGTCATTACCCGGTTACAGGACTTGCCGTTCTTGTTCATCCGCAATGCTGACACGCGGTTTCGAACACCAGCACAGGTAACGTGGACCGGTCAGCAACTCGGCGATTACCTCGTCCCTGTCTCTGACACGTACCCTGATGCATGGGATCTACTGCAGACACTCGATGTGAAGGAAGAACCCGAGTTACTCGATTACATTACGTACCTCGGTCAGGAACCACTGAGTGAATCACCAGAATCCATTGAGCGAACGGACGCTTTTGACGCGTGGTGGGAGATACTACAGACCGCAGTCTACATTCCCAAGGACCAGTGTGACGGGCCGACCGACCCACTGCCCGACGCGACGCAGCTCCTGCGAGACCGAGGAGCCCTGCTCACAGCAGCGAACACCCTGTCCAATTACGACGCGGTCGAATTCTACTCGACTGACGCATCCCTCCTACCGGAGTTACCACGCGAAATCCAACGACGTGTACTCCACCCTGAACGCAACCACCGGTACACGGCCGAGAAATACGAACAGCGACTCGCTCAGCTAACCGACACACGAGCACTGCACGACGGACTGCGAGAGGAACTCACAAGCGACATCCCGGCAGACGCAAATGCAGAACCGTTCAGCGAGGCGTACCCGCAAATATTGAACGCTGCACACAGTTACGTGCAAAGCACTACGCCGAACGACGTCGAACAAATAACCCGCCTCGCGCAGTTCACCCTCTACTGGATCGACGAACTCACGTGCAAGTACTTCATCGACGGCGAATACCAACTCACAACACACGATACGCGGTGTTTCATCGATAACGACAACCACCGCATTATTCTTCGAGAAGACAGTCGAGCCGAATTCGCCCTTATTGACGCGTTTGTCAGAGAACTCAACCTCAGCCCCTCCAATCAAACCGCACTGACTCCGCTACTCAAAGGCGCAGCCGGGAAGTCAGACGCAATGCTACGCGCATTCCTAAATGACAGCGAATACACGTACCACCCACTTCCAGATATCGACCGAGACGACACGGCGACTTCTACCGAGGCAACACAGGGCGATCATGGCGACGAAAGTATTGGAAATAATAGTCCAGTAGACGAAGAGAGTGCCACGACAGACACTGAAACGGGAGAGGCACTCACGGCGTCGGAAAGTGAACACAGCACGTCAGCAGAGGCAAATCAGGAACAGCAAACCGGCAGCTCGATTCAAGCAACCACCGCTGAACCAACTGCCCCCTCCAAAACAAGCTCACAGGGAACAAATACCGACTCACCTTCACAACCAAGCACTCACACGACCGGTAGCGGAGGAAGCAGCGGTGGTGGAGGCGGCGGAGGAGGCGGAGGTGGTGGCGGTTTCGGAAGTAGTTCCGAGAACAAAGTTGAAATCGGTAACCAAGGTGAGGCGTTCATACTTACCCAACTTCGACATCACACCGAGGAATTCTTCCGGACTAACGGCCGACTCGACGACTCAACCGAAACCACGTCACGAAGTGAATTAGCAATCCACGGAGAGTATAATGGTAGGGAGCACACCGTCACAATCAGCGATGTCAGTACGACAGACTGCGGATACGATATTCTACTCCAAGACGCGAAGATAGCCAAACCAGAGACCAATCTAAAAATCTCGGAGATCGGTGACGACCTCCAAACCCTCATCGAGGTAAAAGGAAGCAAACACAACAACATCACAGAGTTCACCCTCACGTCAAACGAGTATACCACCGCAGTACAGAACCAACGTGACTACGCCATCATCAGAGTCTACAACGCAATGTCTGAGAACCCGTACGTCCACAGAATCTTTGACCAAATCCCCAAACTCACCAGCAACGACGATATCGAATACCGTCCAGGTAACATTCATATTAGCTACGAACAGTAGAGCTTCCAAACGGCACTCCATCACCAGGTATCTAACCAGAATCACAGCCAATGAACAAGACAATGCGAGATCAAACCGCACCCAAGCATACAATCCGAGCTTACAATATGACTCTCAACGTCGGTGGAAGGCTCTGAGATACTGCCTCCGGGTATAGGTCTCGCAACTGGAAGACGCGTGAGCCTGCTGCGTAAGCGTCTAGAGCGTCTTCTCCAACTCTGCTAACGCCTCAATCGTCTGCTGCAACTGCGTTTTCGCCTCCGACCACGAAATGTCCTCACCGTCTTCCTCAGTCGGTCCCTGCTCAGTCTCGCCGCCATCACTCGCCACTCCCGCGTCAGTGTCAGCACTGTCTTCCACGGCGTCGAGTCGCTGCTGCGCTTCGGTATCGGCGTCTCCATCAGCTGCCGAGAGATCCGTGAGCGAGTCATCGGCGTCTGCATCAGCCGGCGGCCGCCCGCCTCTATCATCGAGCGCATCTAACGGGAACGCGTACGCCCTTGCGCGTTTTTCCTTATTCCACGTCGTTCTTTCGACCACGCCGATCACGTCGGCGACGGCGGCACGGTCGCACCCACGATCGAGTGCTTGCCGGACGCGTTCATCCTCCGCACGCTGCAACAGGGTCTGCGGATCATCCGGGATACGGCCGCGAGCGGACGTGGATATCTGCCCGACTAACCCCCACTGACCTGTTTCAGCTGATTGGTCGACGATTTGTTTGGATCGTGACGGAATCGTGTTGTCCAACCCCATCAGTACCCATAATCGCTCTCGGACTGACGACACCGTCAAGTCCGGGGTGAGTTGTTCCGAAATGTCGCCGGTACTCAGCGGGCCGTGATTCGCCAGGACCTGCAGGATTTCCACGTCCTGCGGGAGCAACACTTGCGCGTCAGCGTCCGTCAACTCAACCGGCGCATCATCCTCGGACGGTTGGTTGTGCAGCCAGTTGTGACACTTGCGACATACTGCCGTCAGGTTCGCCGGGTCGTGCTCATCCATCTCGTCGACATCACGCGTCGCATGATGGACGTGAAGCGCCGCCGTCCCGCCTGCACCAGGGCCTTTACCGCCGCACCACTGACACCGATGCTCTGCCGCCGCCAACACGTCTTCTCTCGTCCCCGGATCGACCGTCTCGTTCGACACGTCGCGTTCGGTCATGCTCCCACCACTAGGTCACCGCGTCGTCGCTGTTCAACCGTTCTCGATACGTCGCGCTTCTCACGTCGCTTGTTGCGTTGCATATTCACTATGTCAACCGCGTTGCTTCTACCGCAGCTACCCCGCGTTCTCGTGGTGTATTGCTTCAATACCGCCCGCAACCCGCAGTCTCTCACTCGATACGCCTGTCCAGGACTACGGTTACCCGTGACTCGTCGGCGTCAGTGATTTCACTTGAAAGTCAGAGCGACTGCAATACCGTTGCGCTACCCGTCCAAGCGCTGCCGTACGAAGCACGTCCGCGACATTGTGCAACACGACGTCAGCGAACCGGCCGTCCTGGAACGCCGTCACTGCTTCCGCACTATCCTCGAACGGGTCGAGCGCATCGAGGCCCCCTTCGCACAGCACGTCGTACGCTCCGACCAAGTCCGAGCGAGACTCACCATCCACACGCGTATTGAACAGCTTTTGCACAACGGGGAACAGGTCTGCGTACGGGACGTCGACGAACGGCCACGCAACGTCGTGCGCTGCGAACCGCGTCCGGAGGAACGGTAAATCGAACCCACCGTTCCACGTCTCCCCGTTAAACGCTGTGAGCAGCACGTCATCGTCCTGGAGTCGCATCTGCACGAACTCCGCGACCGCCTCCATTAACTCGACTTCAGACTCATGGACCGACACGATCACGTGCTCCTCAACCCGGTCCTGCACGTCCTCTTCCACGCCGTCACTGGTCCGCCCGTGGGTCTGGCAGAACACACGCGTTCCTAACGGGAGACTGAACCCGACTACGGTCACGACATCGTCGACGTCGAACCCGGTTGTCTCGATATCAACCGCGACGAGTTCCAACGGGTCAGCCATCAGGCCTCACCTCCAACGCCCACGGCGCGTTCCGGCACGCGATCAGAACCTGTCGGTCGAAGACGAAACTCACCGAACCCGAACCTGGAATGTGTCCCTACGCGTAACACGCCGTTCTTGGCCGTCCGAACCGCAGCATCTTCCCCGGTGAACGCGACGACCTGCCCGTGATCCACCGTTGCCAGCGTGTGCACCTCGTCGCCGTTCACGAGCCGCGTTTCCCGCCGACGTAACTCCCCGTCAGCATCCCACCACCACGGAACGTTTTGATCATCCGCACTCGGGTACTCACTCGACAGGACGAACGGCGACACAAGCTCTAACTGCAGCGCCGTGTCCTTGATTCCGGAGTAGTCTAATTCATCTAATTCAACGAGCTGCGTGTCCTTCAGCGACAGCTCGCCGAGGCCGTAATTCCGCGCTGCACCGACACGCAGCCCGTCAAGCACCTCTTCATCGAGTGGGAGGACAGCATCGTCTCGGCCACAGTGCAGGTAGCACTGCACGAACCACTGGACCGACCGACGAGAGTTCCGGACCTCCGGTGGCCGGCCAAACCAGCATCTCGGTGCGAAGGAGAGTCGGTCACCGTGCCGCGTCACATCATGCGTATTGTGCGCGTCGCGCGGCCGGGAATCCAGCAGCCAGCGTCGCGCCGCATCCCGAAACAGGAACAAGTCCGCGTAGTTCTCGACCTCCGGGAGTGACTTCCCAAGCACGCCCCCGTATCCAACGTCGGAATGCGCCGACGGGTATTCGCCGTGCTCGCCCGGGACAAACACGCCGTGACTCACGTGCAACTGCTTGCGAGTCCGAGCATCGACACGACGGGCGAGCGCATTGTACAACGCGTTACCCGTCACGTGATACGGATGCCCCTGATAATCCGTTTCGAGTTCGAACAGCACCTGCTGAATCTGTATCATGCCCTCACACCCCCCGCGCTTCCACTGGAACAATTCGGCATCACCGCGCACCACCGTCTCCGTACACAGCGACGTAATCCTCGATGTACGCCAGCGCCGTCGACCACGACCGGACACGCCGCAACTGCGCATCCAATCGCCGCCACCGCCGATCACCCGCATCAAACGGATGCGCCGACAACCGCGACCACACGTCCGCAAACGACCGCGCCGGGCACGACCCGAGCGGCGCCGACGCCCGGTCACCCGGATCACCCGTCACGTGCAACGCACACACCGGGGACCACAAGACAGTTCGAAACGTCTCCACCACCTCAGACTCCCGAGCCGCCGCAGCCGTCCAGCCTTCGTTCGGCATCGGGCCTGACGGTGTCGCTACGAGGTGTAGGTCTGCGAAGTCATGCCCGGCTCGGTAATTATCGAGCAGCGCTGCCACGAGCAACGTGTGGAATCTGAGCGACGTATACGGGTAGTACACTGACTCATTAAACGTCGCCGCGGCCTCACTCGTCAACCACCGTGAATGCAACACGTCCGGATCCGTCGACAACACCAACCAGTCCAACGGGGCATCGTCCGAGGCTGGAATCCGGTCAGACGCTACCGCAGTGGTGCCCGTCACCAGCGACAACCGACGCGGCGACCGGTGATTCGCCACCGTCTCATCCGGCGCACCTTTCGGACGCGAAAGTCTTGCTGCGTCGCCATCCGCACCTAACGGGACCGCCTCGTTCACCCTGGCACCGCGGAACACTTCCTGTGCCGCGTCATGTGACCGGCCCCGCAGCTTATGCACATCATGGCGAAACACCGCGACCAGTGGGTCCACGTCCAGCTCAGGCGCGTCACGCGGCGACTCGAACGGCGCACCCGACGTCACGCGCCATCACCACCCGGGACCGGCAGATCACCATCACGACGCGCTATACGCGCTTGTAGGGCCTCAACGAATTTGTCTCGACACTGCGTCTGCCACAGCACGTCTTTCTGCTCCATCTCACTCGTCGCCGACCTCCGCCGATCATACACGCACTTCACCTCACCCTCCGTGTACAGCGGATTCAGGACCTCCGCGTCAACCATGCCTGCGCCGAAATTCCGCGCCCCACCGAGCTGGAACGCATACTCGTTGCTATGCGCGTCGAGGAACGCGATCGCTTCGAGCAAGAGCCCGACGAACTCCGGCTTCACCTCTCGCAACGTGAGTTTCCACGTCCCCACGAGATTCCCCACCACGTCCCGCGTCGAGTGACGTAACGGCTGCCCACTATCCTCGTCGTTCCGCGAGCGAACCTGCGTGTGCAGCTGCCGGTAATGCGCTTCCGCCTCGCCCTTCGTGACATCCACCTGGCTCCGGACCGGGGAAAACGAAACCGGACGACGAATCAACTTCCCCGGCGACCCACCGAACCCACCGAATAAGTCGTATACGACACAGCCAGCATCCACGTCGTCAGTACAGCTGCCTTTCTCGTGATACCCCGACTCCAAGTCACGGTCGTAAACGTCCTCAAGTCTGAAGTTCGCATTCGACTCACCAGGATGGCACACCGACGCACCAGCCGCCTGCAAAACCGCCTCGCAACCATGTCGAACCCATCCTGACAACGCGAACGGGGAAATCTGACCCGCAATCTGATTCTGTGGGTCGTCAGCTTCGTACCGGTCCGACGACGCATGATGCCGATCCGTCACAATACCATCCCCCGGAGCTAGCAGTCCGGCATCGAGGCCAACGTACAGGTCAGGGAGCATCAGGTCCTCCTCAACAGTCAAGTCGAACTCAACCGGGAGATCAGACGCATCGAATCCCACCATTACGCCTCACCACCTTGCGAAACAACCAGCTCACAGGCGGCACATCCAGGTGATGACCACTCACCCGGATCAACATCAACCGTCTCACATGAACGCGCCGGCGACCACGCCACAACCTCGGGTGCCACCACCGTCACCCAATCACGCTGCACCCCCGTATCCACCACGCGACCAACCTGACCCTCCACCACCACTTCACAAACGCCAAGCGTCGACAAAGAAGAAAGCGACGGCGGATGCCGCGGACACCGCAGCTGCCGAACCAACCATGGAGCATGCGGACACGACCGTGTCGCATATGCAACCACCGCCGCGCCATCCCGCAATCCCTGCTCAGAAACCGGGCAAATTTTTGAGGACTGTGATATGTCTTCAATCGATACAGCAGCGTTAGTTTGATTCCGATGGGTTTGTTTGGTGTTCATGGGTTCGTGCCTGAACAGTAGAACCCGGCTCGCGTGTGCCACCACGCGGGCATTCTCTCGAATGCTCCTGCGTAACCAGGCTCTACTACCCCATACAATCGCCTTACACATATAGTTTACGACTAGTAAAGGGTAGTCGTTAATCAAGGTTCGATGGGTGGCTAATAAGGACTAGGCCAGCAAATATGCTCCATAATGCCTCTCAAAGTCGATGAGAATACCAAAAAAGTATTAGATGAATTTGTTCAGAAGGGCAATCTAACGACCGGTGCATTAGTCGAATTCACTGAGCTATCTCGTCCGACTGTGACCAAGAGGCTGGATCGACTACACGCTGCCGGGTGCATCGAATATCTTCATGAACCAACTGCACTCTGGAAATTGCTCAAAGACCCTCGTTCAGAGTGAAGTATATCAGATTACGCTGTGATCGCCTCACACGCGGGGCAGACTTTGTTCAGGCCTCATTCTAAATCGATAGCCTTGGTCGCTGCATCCAGCGGATTCGTGTAAAAAATAAGTTCAAGTTGGTCAAGAAGCTCGTCAGGTATCTTGGCGAAGTCGTCTTTATTCTTCGCGGGAAGGAGCACTTTCTTAGCCCCGGAATCCGCGGCTAATTGGAGTTTATCGACGAGCGAGCTCACAGAGACAAGTTCACCCATGAGACTCATTGCGCCCAAGACGATAACTTGAGAGCGGACTGGCCTGTCGAGAATACCTGAAACAATACCCACGAGTATTCCCACACTTGTCTCGCCACCTTCGCTGGCGTCGGATGGGTTGAGGACCTGCATGTTGATGTCGTAGTCATCGAGTGTCTCGTCGCGCCGCAGTTCGCGCATATTCGCTTGGAGGTAATCACACGCGGTCTCGAACGAGTCTTTCATCTTACTTCCAGGAGTCCCCGAGATATTCGTTTTTCCAGAGCCAGGGAGTGCCTGTGTCTCAATGCGGAACGGCGCATGACGTCCTTCGCTTTCTCCGATCGTGTACACCGTTCCTGCTTTCTGTGTTCCCGGTGGGATGAGCGTCTCCTCTGCTTCCTCAGGAACACTGACGTAGATTTCTTCTCTGGTTTCTAAGTCCAAGTACGAGAACTCGACAGCTCGATACTCCATTCCGCCCATACGTTTGAGTTGTTCTTTGACGCGTCGGCGGCCTTCCATTGCAAATTCGAGGTATTCCCGGAGTTCGTCTTTGGTGTACTCTCCATGCGGGTGGAGCATCTTGAGGAGCCCCGAGACGGTTTTGCGAACAGCCTTCTCGTCGCGCTGGTTCAGGTGGTTCCCGAACGCGAATTCTTCGTTGATTGCATCGCCATAGGACTCTTTTCTGAGTTCTCGGACGAATTCGGCGAAGTAGTCGACGATGAAGCCGAACTGATCTCCGAAGAACTCGGATCTCATCTTCGGGACTTCCCATCCCGGGAGGTAGTAGTGGAACCGGTCGATAAGTGCGAGGTCCTGCATCTCTTCGGGGAACGGCTGGAAGAGATGTGAGCTCTTGAGGACTCCTTCGACGTCGAGGTCGATATTGCCGACGTAGACCATCGATGCTTGCGCGGTCAGCTCTTCAGTGCCGCGTGAGAAGCTCCCGGACTCCATGTAGTCTTTGAGCATTTGGACGGCTTCGGAGTCGGTGAAGCGGAGGCCGCCGACCTCGTCGAAGGCCACTACGTCCCATCGACCAACTAAGCCGATTCGGCCGGTGTTGAGGTTGAGAAAGAGCTTTGCAACCGTGGTTTTGCCACCGGAGATGAGAATCGAGTGGGGACTGATTTCGCGGTAGAGGTAGCTCTTCCCGGTGCCGCGGGGTCCGAGTTCGACGTAGTTGTAGTTAGATTCGACAAGAGGGATGCAACGAGCAAGGAATAGCAGTTTCTCCCGGTCACTGAACGCGGTCGGATCGTAGCCAACGCTCTGGAGGAGCAGGTCCAACCATTCGTCGCGGGTGAATTCTCGTCGACGATCTTTGAGTTGGTCTAAGTCGAGGTTGGATACTTGGATGGGTTTGAACGAGTCGATACCGAAGAGGCTCTTCGGGCTGTTTGCGTTGTCGGGGAGGTATTCTAAGTCGATGATTGCCCACACACCGCCACCGAGAAGCTTGGGATGTTTGCTAACGAGGTGCTCGCTGATCTCGACATCATTGAGTCCGAGATTGACGAACGAGCCGATGTAGGCGTCCTGTTGCTCGTCGAGTCTGACGGTGACTTTATCGATAACACGGTACCTGCCCCGCTCACGGATTTCACTTTTGACGAATTCGGCTTCGTCAGGGCGAACATAGTGCTTCGAGAGGATCTCTTTGACCTTGTCGAGCCCCTCTTCTATCGATCCCTCGTCATCTGTCGCGCAGTACTGGCCGACAAGGTATTCGAGAACGTAGGTCGGGACATTGACGCCGGATTTGATGTCCTGAACGAGGTCCTTCCGGACCACGCGCCCCGGAAAGATGTCAAGGGCTTTCTGGTCGACGTCCTCAGTTGTCATTGACTATCCGAAGTGTAGCCGGGGGCATATTGGTGTCGGTGATGAAGAGGTGGGCGAAAAGCGTGTGATGATGGTTGGGTAGTCTGTGATGGACTCCCGATGTCTCATATTGCCCTGATTTAGACATCGAAGCCCATATCATCATCACCGAAGAGAAGGTCGAGAGTGACGGTTTCTTTGGCAATGGTCTCTCGCGTGTCCAAATCAATCACTTCGAACTGGACGGAGTCTTCCCCTGAAATCGCGCCCTGTTTGAGCCTGATACGGGTACTGTTCGTTCCTGGTGTGATATCAATCGTAGAGGGGTCTGCAACTGGCTCACCATCGATGTTGGCTCGGATTTCTAACGTCGGTGATTTGTCGAAGGAGACTTGTTCGCTCTTGGCTTCAACCTCGACGCTAATGATAGAGTTCGTAATCGGATCATCGATGGAAACGTCGTAGCTAATTGTGGCGCTTTCTTCGAGCTCTCCCGTCGTTACAGTTAGGCATGGAACTAGCAGCTCCTGTAACGAGATACCACCGTGGAAGTACTGCATATTCCCTCCGGGAGCTTTGAAACATGCGACGCTCCGCGGGAACAGTAGTTTGAGATCTGGTGCAGTGATACCGAGCGCTGAGAGTCCATCCGAATCTACTTCGATAAATTCGTCCGTATCGACGAGCGCGGTCTCACTATCGATTGCAGCAAAGCGACGTTTCACGATATTAGCGAGGTCTGGCGATTCGACTTTCAGTTCTTTAGTCAGTCTGTCTGTGAACAGGAAGCCGTGGTCGCTCGTGATGATGAATTTCGTGTAACCCGCCTGTTTTAATCGTTGTACAGTCCGTTCGACATCGTCGACGTGCGACGCGACTTGACCGAAAGCAGTCTCAGCATCAAGACTCTCACCGAGCTTGTCGATCGTTCCGGAATAGATCACTCGTGGGACGGGATCTGACTCGGACAACTCCTCAAGCGAGGTGCTGTTGACATCGTCCATGTCGACGACCTCGAAGCCAGCAGCACTGAGTCGTTCAACACGATCGGTTTTCCCACTCATCACCTCGCCGCCGCTTGTCACCACGAGGTCGTCATCGTCGAGTGAGAGACCGAGTTCTCCGGGGAGATGTGCAGCCATGCCGACCTCTGTAATCGATGGCAACGCGGCGCTGACGGCGTCGAGGCTCTGATCGAAATCATTGCGCTGGTCCAGATTCTGCTTGATGGATTCAGCGAGTTCGTACCGCAGACCGTCGCAGATGATTATTGCAGTGCCGTCGTCAAGATCAGCGAATTCTTCGTAGAACGAGGTCTGTGGAGTGCCGAGCGTGGGATTATCGCTGAGAGTCTCGGCGAGCGGCCGGTTCACGCTCTGTAGGAAGGACATGTAGTGTTTGGCGACCCGGTCTTTCACGACGGTCTCCTGTGGGTAGGGGTAGGTGGCTTGTAGCGTCGCGTGGATGTAGCTTCGGTACGCGGCGTCGATTTGCCACCAGCCGTCGGCGTCGGTGTACTGATCAGCCAGGTCTTCTGAAGAGAGTGTTTTTGCGTTGTCGGCGTCGATAGCCCCGATCTGCTGGAGTGTCTCGATAGCGAGGATGGGGACAGACCAGTCGACGAGGTCCTCTTGACTCCAGAAGCTCTCCTCACGCCGTTTTACTGTCTGGTGGAGGTCCCTTGCGATGTCCGGGAGGTCGACATAGGTTCCCTCAGCGAGACGTTCCATCACGAGCTGGATCAGGCCCCTGTCGATGCCCTCGAACGCAGTTGCATCCCAATGCGCGCGGTCGGAGTTGACGACAGCCGCCGCGAGGTCATATTCCTCCTCGATCGTCTGTGCGTGGCGGATGAACTCCGTCGGCGCATACGTTTGCCACTCGTCACAGAACTTCGCAGCAGCGTTAGTGTCGTCGGCAGCAAGTTCATCGTACCGAGATGTCGGCGCGCGGTTTGCGACCTCTCCGAAGAGGAGCTGTGTAGCTATCTCTTTGGGGTCGAGTCCTGCATCGATGCCGTACTCCTCACGCAGGTGAGCGTCCCACGCATCATCCATCGCGTTGTCTTCGATCTGCTCGCGGTACCGTTCAGGTGCTGAAAGATACGACCGGAGCCAGTCGTCGGGATCAGGTCCGGCTGTCTCGAAGAGAACACAGAAGAACGCGATGCGGCGATTCTTCGCGTTCTCTCCCCAATCTTCGTATGCATTGGGGATCTCGTCCTCGTGTTCAACGAGGAACTGTGTAGCCGGTGTCCCCTCTATATCTCGATCGACGCGGTACTGCTTCCCGAGTGAGTGGACGTCACGGAACCATTCAGCATCGTTGCGAGATTCGGGGATGTAGAAGAGCCAGTTCTGTTCGTAATTCGGGTCCTCATCTCGGAGCCGCTTCTTCAGCTCCAAGTAACTCCCGTCATAGCGTGCGAGGATGATCTCATCGAGGTTTGCCTCGACCTCGTCGAGTACACCCTTGTACTTCTCTTGTGAGTCATACCAGACCCAAACAGGATGCCGATCGAACTTCTGGCGAAGTTCCGTGATAATGCTGTCCGCGAGATCTCCCATTGGTTATGTTACCTCGAATAGCTTGATTTCAGTTTCGGAAGGCCAGTTTCGAGGACTTCGTACTGGTCCCATTCCTTGATGTTCTCCCAAATTCCTTTTTCAACATCAACAGTAATTCCGTCATCAATCATTCGGTCAACCGTATCACGGAACGTTTTGATATCATCTAGGTCCTCCTGAACTTGTTCCCTCTTCTCTAATAGGTCTTTGTCGGGATTATCTCCACTAGTCTGAGCAGTGAGTGTTTCTAATTCGTTTTCCAGTTTCTCAATTCTCTGGTCAAGGTATTGACCACGCAGCTTTGGAAGTGTGTTAGCATCTATTCCATGATAATAAATGAAGCAACTAAATGCGCCATTTGGGCTTTCAAGTTGCCAATAAATTGGAACTACTTGTCCTCTCCGTGTAAAGATTTTATTATGGAAATTTTTGAAGAAGTGGGTTCCCATCCAATAATCTATTTCATAGTCTAACCACTGCTCAATCATTTCAGCTGAATCGGGGCGTACGTTATTATCGTCGATGATCTCAGATAGCAAATGGCTGAAAGAATTTGGCCCCCTTTCGTTGAGGACAACAATTCCGTCTTCAGCTGTAACGGATGAAGTGTATCTACCAAGCATTTTACCCAAATAGTAGGATAACAGCCGTCCAGCCATCTCTTCCTTTTCATCAGATGTGTATAATTCATGTTTATATTTCAGTTGAGAAGCGCTGATTGGGTTTATTTGCAGTTTCTTCGAGACTGTTTTGATCTCTTCTCCTGATATCTTATCGTCTATTGGATCATAATCATTCAAATCTGCATTTGGACTATCTGAGAGTAGTTTAGACTCCAAGCTCTGCGATAATACGTCATTCACGACATCAGTAATGGGGAGGTCGTGTGGAAGTGCTTCAATGGATTCCTGAATTCTTTCTCTCGTATCTTCAGATATATCGTATTCGTCAAAAACCAATTTATCTACTATAGAATTGACCACATAAACTATGGAATCAAACAATTCAATATTGTACAGTATCTCACCCGACAGGAATTTTTCTTCTAAAACTTCGCCATCGAAATTGGCGCTCTCTTCGTATAATTCATATTTGAGCTTTCTCTGATCGATAGCTATAGTTGCTAAATCCTCTAATTCCGATATCTCATCCAACTCAACTGGTAACCGTTTGCCATCACCGACGGTATAGTGTAGCTCGGAACTGATACCATCCATAATATATCTTGACAAGCTAGAATTAAGATAACTTAATAAATATAGATCTTCACTTTTACTATCAGTAAATACTAATCGTGTATTTAGGTTGAACAACTGGTTCTCTTCATGTATCCTTGCAGTGAAAACCTTACTAAAATCTCGATAAATGATCCCCGGTTCCCGGTAGTATTGTTCATTCTGTGGACGGCTACCTTCGTGTTCCTTTATTTCTTCACCACTATTTTCCCATAGCACTACTTTTTCAGTTGATTCATAGTAATCATCATCGCCCCCTCCCATGACACAAGGTAAATAACGATTTCCGATCTGGTCTTCCTGAACCTCCCACCAAGCACGGCTAAAACGATCATCATCTCCAGTAGCTAAGCCCTGCTTGACTTCAGCGATATCATCAAGATTCGGAAGTTGTTTGAATAATTTCAAAACTTCATTACCGAACCAATATATAAATGGTTGCCTTCCTATTTGTTTGAATGTTGATTGGTCCACTATATATATGTCAGGATGTTCATTCCCTTCACGAGCACTTGATACAACACTTTTCAATCCACGTATTTTTTTATCAAAGTTATCATAGTCTTCTTTTTCCTCTGAAAGCCTATAGAATGTACTCAAGCGACCCTCAGAAGGCTCTTGATTTTTGAACACGATTGGGATAGTAAATGGGCGATCATTAGCAGAAAAACTATATCCAGATAGATGCGCACCCTCAACTATTTGTTTATTTGACACAATAAAATCTCTCAGCTTACGATACGAATACTGTGTCATGTAATCTTCGGGCGTGACTAGACTTGTATATCCCCCATCTATTGTATACTGATAACAGCGTTCAATGAAACAACCGTATAGATCTCGATAGCCTCTGTAGTTAGACTTCAAAAATTCTTTGAGATTACTATCCATCTTCCGACTGCTCAAGTAAGGCGGATTCGCCACTACTACATCATATTCCTGTACCATTACATCTAGTAGCTCTATACTTTTTCCCACCTCGTTGGCAAACATTTCATCAACTGTGTTGTTTTCTTCCAAGGCTGTATTGGCGACATTTTTAATATCTTCTAATAGTCGAGCTTTCACTTCTGACCAAGATTCAGACTGTCCATCCGAGATTAATGAGCTTTGAGTGGACAGTCCTCCACTCTGCGTAAACTTTGCCTGACCATCAGCTTGAATTGAATCTTGGTATTCCTCTATAATATCGTCTATTTTATCTTCAATTCTAACCAGACTTCCCCACTCTCGTATATTATCAAAGCCACGCCATACCTGTTCAAGGATCTCTTTTTCTACTTCTGAACTCGCGTTTTCGATTATTCGTTCTTTTTTGTCTCCATTAATCAGTACCGTATCCGCGGAAACAATATTGATTTGAGATATCTCAACATCTGGCGATTTTTGTTTAGCCTTTAAAAAGAGAGTTAGTGCCGCAATTTCCGCAGAGCCACTGTCGATATCAATCCCAAAGAGATTATTCTCCAAAATTTTTCGCGGGATGTATTTTTCCGGAACATTAGCCTGTTCTAAATACATTTGATATAGGACATCAAAGGCATAAAATAAGATATGACCGCTTCCGCAAGCCGGATCCAACACTTTGATATCTTCTACGTCTTTCACCTCACTGTCTGTTTGGGAATTGGTTTTCGAGACAAGGTTGAAACAATTCTCTTCGTTATTAATATCTGTACTTTCACCCCGCATTTCCAGCCACAAACGGCCGAGTGAGTTGTCGACCATCCACTCGACGATGTACCGTGGGGTGAACAGTTGGGTTTTGGTAGCGATGTCTGTCCCGGCAATCTTATAATTCTCGTTGTCGACGCGGTCGTCAATTTCTTCGCGTTCTTCTTTGCCGAAGTACTGGTAGATCCATCCGAGGGCTTCGTCGCTTTCCCATGCTTCGTGGTCGATTGCGTCTAGGTCGTCGAGAATCTCTTCTCGGACTTGGGCGTCAAGATCGATGGCGGTGTGTTCGGAGTCATCGAATATCATCCGGATTTCAGCGCCGATCTCTTGGTACGCGAGGTCGAGGGCTGCACCAAAGCCGTCGTCAGGGGCGTCGGTCAGCTCGCCGGCGATTTCGGCGACTGTGTGGTGCATATACGAGCGGTTGCCGTACTCCGCTCGTTCGGCGATGGTTTCCTCGACAAGGCCGCGGACTTCGATGGTTTTCAGCGCGACAAATCGGTTAAGGTAGGTCTTCGTAGCCTCTCGGACGTAATTCGTAATCGAGCGCTCCAAGTCGCCCTCGGTGGATTCGAGTTCGCGTTCGATGGCGGCGTCGAGTTTCTCCCGCGTATGGAGTTCGTCAGCAGAAAGGTGGGCGAGATTATCCAGAGGGAGCTTCTTGTCCTCGTAGATGCCGTATTTTTCAAGCTGACGGCGGAGTTCGTCTTCGAGTGTTCGTCGTGAGCGGAGGATGGTGCTTCGGATCGTCGAACGCTGTTCCGAGGAAAGGCCGGGTTGACCGTGTGCTGTGGACATTGATATTAGGAGTGTGGTTTGAGCCGCAGTACGGGTGGGACAGTTGAGCGCTGTACTGTGGTTCCCACCCGCAATGACATACCATCGGCAAGTAGTTGATGAGTCTTATATTTGTGGGGTCAGCGTTAGTGCTCTGCGGAAGTGTTCATCAAGGTGTAGCGAGCGGACTCTGAATAGATGCAGCCGCTGGTTCCTGTTTCAGCCCATTTGGACTTCTTCGTATTCGAGGGTTACGTGGTACCGTCGCAGAGTTATGTCGTACTCACCGATCTCAGCTTCGATTCCTTCGTAGTCGTAGAACTCTTCCGCAACCAGAATCCCCTTGATGTGTTCCTCATGCTCTGTTCGGAGGTCCCCGATATATCCTCGGAGTTGTTTCGCAGCTTGCGGACCAGCTGAACCGATTTTTGTTTCGACGATTGTAATCTCGTCATCACCTGGAAGGACGACAAAGTCTGCGTAGTTGCCACTGTTCGTACGGTACTCCTGTTCCATCTCACCCGGTGAGATTTCGATGTCTTCCTGAAACCGATCGGCGTGATCGGCAATGTGTTCTTGAACAACGCGTTCGCTAAACTCGAAGTCGTACTGTTTTGGCTGGATCAGTGGTGCTTCTTCTAGCTCGTCGACGAGCTCTTGAACCGCTGATTCTGGATCTGCATCCGGGCTCCATCGTTGAAGTGTGGTTGGCAAGTGCGTGGAAGCACTTCCTCCCATCCGAAATTTATCGGAGAGTTCCTTTTTGGCGACTGGTCCATCATTGTAGAGCCACTCAACGTCTCGGTAGAGGCTGTGAGGGAATTCCGGATCGATGGGTTCCTCCCACTTTCCAAGTTCACCTACCTCAGCGACGGCTCGAATTACACTCTCGCCACGAATGTCTTTCTTGCCATCAACGATGACTATGTCTCCCTCGTTTATCGGCGGCCTATCTCCTCCAGAACGCCCCGAGAAGCATTTCAAGGTGTTCAGAATATAACCCGGGCTCTGGTCATACGGTTTTTGCTCACAGAGTTCACGAACCTCTTCATCCGGAGCCCCGTCATAGACCAGTTTTGAAGCTTCACCCCATCCGACTGAGATGATGTCTTCTTCGTCCCAATACGGGAAGAACTCCCGGTGGCCGGACTTCAATAGATGGTAGTTCGTCATCCGGCCAGAACGTCAGATGGGTTTCATATAATGGTTTGTATGATGTCCACTGGTGAGTCCTGTTAGACTGCTGTCTGTGGTTATCACATCAAGACGAAGAACCGGATGTGGTTATCTAAACCGGATTTCCACGTCTCCTTCTTGATCGAGTAGATCCGCTATTTTATTTCTGAGTTCGTCGACTGGTTCGTCGAGGTCTGTCGGCTCGGTCACGACAACGCTTCCAAATATATCGTCTATGTCTACACTCTCTCTGACAGTGCCATCGTCATCATCGTCTTCCAATTCGTCGATCTCTCCCTTGGCGCTGTCTTCGTAGGAATCGACGGTCTGGATATGTTCGATGAGGCGTGTGAGCGAGGGCTCTGGATTGATCTGGTCCTTCTTGGAGATATCCAGATTGACCGACCCGTTACCCTGCCGTTCGGTCAAGTCCGACAGCGCGGTGATGAGATCACCCTCATCGACGCCAGAACCAGCGTAGGATTTGACAGCCTTGATGGATTCAGTATATGTTTCGTACCGCTGCTTGTACAGTGCCTCGTACGTGGCAGTGTAGGCTTCTGCTGCAGTCCGATAGTCCGTTTTGAGGTTGTTCCACTGGTCGATAACGCCCTTGGTATCCAGATTGTCCGAAACCCGCTCAGCGGCATCTCTGGCCTCGTCACTGATGTCGACGAGACCAGAGTGATCGTTCGCCTCGTCGACGAGAGAGTCCCACTCGCTAGTGAGGAACCGCTGGATCGTCTCGTATTCCTTGAGATGGTTTTCGTTCCCATCTTCGCCACAGAAAGCTGCGACGTCTTTGGCTGTCTTCGTGAGTGGTTCGAGGTCGTCTTCGTATTCGACGAATTGCTTGATCCGCTTGGCAGAAGTGGGTTGCTGCAACAGATTGTTCAGACGGGTCTGGTACTGCTTGATATCGTCGGCCAGTGGGAAGTCGACTCGTTGGAGCTGTGACAGCAGAGTGTTCGTCGTAGACACCCATTCGTTCGCTGCGTTTCGAATTCCTTCGTTGACGGCCTGGTCGGTCGACTGGACTTTGCGGTCGAAGAGCCGGTCGAGGAGTTGCTTGGCGTCGGTTCGCGTGTCGAGGTCGACGGTCTCTCGCTCATCGAAGGACGTGGATTTGAATTTCGTGACCTGCGAGAAGAGTTCCTGTGCCCCGTCGTCGGTGTAGGTCTCGTAGGTCCGTTCTTTGTGTGTCGGGATGATCGAGCCATTCCGGAAGAGGACAGCTGTTGCGAGCCGGACGACTTCACGGTTCCAGCCAAACGGTGGCTCGGCAAAGTGGTCGATGAGGTCGCCGCCGGTTCGACTCTCACCGGCTTTCTCGCGGGCCTGGATTTCGTCTTCGATTTCAGCGGCGATACGAGCGGCTGTGTTTAGCTCGCCATCCTGGACGACACCGAGTTCAGTGAACACCGCCGGGTTGGAGGACCCTTCGAGATCGCCGAATATCTGCTCCACGTGCCGTTCTTTGACCGAAGCTGAGCCGTGTTTGAAGTCGGTGTAGACCTTCGGTATCGCGTCGTTTGTGATGCGAGTGACGAGCGATTGCAGGGACGTGTCCGTGTCGTCGAACTCGTTGGTCTCACCGTTGTAGATGAGCGTGCCCTTCTGGAAGCTTCGAGTGAACTCCCGGGTGACTTCGTCCCGAAGGCGCTGTAGGTCTTCGCGCTTTTGGCCGAGGGCTTCCTGTTCTTCCTGGCTAAGATTCTCGCCGCGCTTTTCCTTGGCGATTGTGTCGATCTGGAAAATCGATTTGAGCTTCTCGTAGATGTCGTTCTGGTTCTCGGAGTCGGCGATCCAGTACAGCGTGTCGGTCTCGCTGAAACTTTGTGTTTTCAGCCCGTCGGGATCGACATCCTCGTAGCGTTGGTAGATCGGCGAGTAGGTTTTCAGGTCGATGTGTCCTTTCGATGTGATTGACTCGCCGTCGACGGTGAGATTGAGCTCGAACGTCTGTCCCTGGTGGTTGACTCGGGAGGTGTCGTCGATGATATCGTTGAGGAACCGTTTGGAGGAGCGCCGAATGTCTCCAGGCCCCACCTCGATGCCTTTGATTTCGTTTTCGAGTTCACGCTCTGTCTCTCGAAGGAATCGGTAGCCCTCTTCACCCTTTCCGACGTATCCGGCATCCACGAGGGCTTCAAGCGTGTCCTCGACCTCGCTTTCGAGTGAGCGGGTAGCACCTAATTCGGTCTGCAGCGATGTTGCGATGTTTTCTGCAGTGTTCGGAATCCAGGAGAGTTGCTGGAGCAGGTAGAGTGATTTGAGGACACGACGTGATATTCCGGGGTCGGCGTCGGAGGGACGTGCTTCCCGGATGGATTTCACGTCTGTGTTCGGAATATCGCTGCTCACCTCGTCGAATATCATATCCAACGTCACGAGCGCTCCGAGCGGTGCGTTGTACAGGTGGGCCTCGTCTTTGAGGACGCTCTGCGTGACGTCTATCAGTGTTCGTTCACCGCCGGCGAGTTGGTCACTGGACCCCTTGCCGAGTGCTTGGAAGATGTCCGGCAGGATATCCAGCTGGTACGGGAGGAACGGGTAGCAGTCGATGAAATTCTCCCGATTTATGGGTTTCAGACTCTGACTGGAATCGAGTTTATACCGGGCGGCGAGGATCCCCTCATGCTCATCATAGAGGTCACTGAGAACATTGGTGAATTCGCCTTTCTTGCTGAGGACTCTGTCACGAACGACCTTATCGAGGTTTTCCGATGTTAGGTCGAATCGGTGGGGGAACCGGTCAGTGACTTTCGACTCTTCGGCTTCCTTTTCCAGTACACCCGGAATGAGTTGCTGGAGTTGCTCCTGAGACGTGACGCCGAGGAAGAGATCTCCTTTCCCTTTCTGCCCGAATTCCTCGACGATGCTCTGGAGTTCTAAGAGTAGTTGCCCATCATCACCGATAAATTGGGAGATTTCGTCGATGAACACGAAGTACCGACAGTTATCCCCGGTCTCGGCTTCGCGTCGTTCGATGTGGTCAACGATGTCTTCAGCCAACGTGGAAGGATTGATTACAAGCGTGTCTTGGACGTTCTCGATCGCGTTGGCTGCGTCATCCTTGGTTTCGAACTCGTCTGTCGCTTCGACGAGCGCAGTCTCCATGTCCGACTGCACGAAAATCGCGTTTTTACGGGCTTCAGTCCAGTCCTCTCCGCGTATCTTCTCAATAGCGTCGACGAATGCATCGTAGACGCCACGGGATTCGAGTTGCTGCTCCATTTCGGCCACCCATGGTATCGAAGCGTACCCACGGGAAATGTTGAACTCACGGTGAATTATTTCCGTGATTGATTCACTCCCCGAGGCGTCGGCCTTCGCGCCGATTTGGAACATCAGGACCTCGGAGTTGAATTTTGTCGTGACGGATGAGACTGCGCCGTCCAGCATTTCGTTGCCTTCGATGCGGTCCCGGAACATCTCCGCCGCACGTGTATCCCCGAACGTCTGGTTCTCCAAGACGTGGCCGAGGATTTTCATAAAGTGGCTCTTCCCGGAGCCGAAGAAGCCGGACACCCACATCCCCACGTCCTCAGTCTGTGTGTGTTGTGTGTCGATGACGGCTTCTAATGCATCAGAAAAGTGCCGTTCGAGTTGCGGGGTGAGAATGTATTCTTCGAGTTCTTTCCTGACGACGTCCGGGTCGGTGTTATCGACTTTGACGACGCGATCTATTTTCCGATTGATCGGTCGGTAAAAGATCTCGTGTATTTCGTGCGTATATTTGGTGTCACTCAATTTAAATCACCTTGGCGCGGTAGTATGTTCCTTCAGATTCGTTCAAGAATCTTAAACTCTTGTCATCTATCGTCGCAGGATACGAGAACACTATCGGCGTCTTATCCGGTGTGTTCATCTCTAATTGCCCCATTAATGTGGAAGCGCTGGCAAACGGATACAGAATCCCCATTCGGTATATGATAACTGTGTCTGCGTCCTCCGCCTGTGAGGCGATTTCCGAAGCAATCTCACCAAGGTTCCCATCGTCTAGGAGGGACGATTTTAATCCGTCTAGCAATCGGTCTCGGTCATGGCGTTCGAGGTTGATGACGTCCTCCAAGATTCCTCTTTCCTCCAATATGGAAAAGACGAGGTCCCGCATATCGATGCCGGCGACGGTCTGGTCGTGGTACTCCAGTTTCTCGATGAGATTTCGGATCTCTTCATCCACTTCGATCTCGTCTGCTGGATCGTAGGTGAACACAATGAACGGGACGCCGGCTCGTCTGCCGACTTCCTCGCGGTCGTCTCGAACGAGACGTTCGACTTCTTCGAGTCGTTCTTGGAAGTCAGAAGGCATCTATCAGTTCCTCCGTAGTATCGTATTTTTTCACGAGCCGTTCCGTGGAGCCGCGTTTATCATAGGTGACATACTCAGGGGAGATGTCGCGGATCCGCCGTCGTACCTCTGATTCGCTCATCAGGAAGAGTTTCCAGTCGTCGTGCTCGATTACGCCTGATGCGGATGTCACTCCCTTCTCGAAGAGCCGGTACACGACATACGCAATCGCCTCATCTGGAACGTAGGTGACTGCAAATTCCTTCTTTTGTCTACCCTCTAGAAGATTGAAATTGCGGAGGGAGGTCAAGTACTTCGTTGCTGCCTCGTTAATTGTGGACTCGGACCGTTCTCGCAGATCCTCGTAGTCGTCTTTGATTGCCTCAATGAACTCAACGATGTCTGTTGCGCGGACTGTCAGTGTTCCCCGCTCGAACTCAGGGTACAGGAAGTCGACAGTCACGACGCGAATGAATGGGTCCTGTGCGAATTCGTAGTAGAGGCACCAGTCCGTCACATCGTCACGGAGATTCGTCGTAACGATTTGTATCAACGGCGTTTCGACGTATTCGTCAGTGTCGGGGATATATCGACGAGCGACTTCTCGCAGGATGTTCGTTCGGTACTCGTCAGTGTTTTTATTCAGAATGTTCTCTTCGACGACTTGATGCTCTAACTCGTCGTATGAGCCAACCTCGGCGTAGGTGTCGAGAACTTGCTTGGTTTCCTCGATATACGTACTGTGATGAGCGATTGCAGGGTCCAGTCGTTTCTCTTGCTTGGACTCGTCTTCGTCTGCTGAATCGATGTGTTCGTTACCCATAGACACGCCTCACGCGTTATCTGATTTAATCCCTGACTCCAGTGGATAGTACGGCACGTGCAGTCTATCTGTACAACTCCCATACCCACGCAGGAACATCACTAGGAGCCGCCACTTTTCGGCCTCGACCTCATCCACTGTCTTCCCATCCGTATCCAGCTCCAATGCACCAGAGGCATCGGGAGCAGGAATTTCACCGTCTGTAGAACCGGAGATATTCGAGGCATTCTGTTCAATGACCATGTCGGTCCAACCGTCTTCCAGCGACTGGATAGATAGATTCTCCACCTGTTTCAGAGTAATCTCATCAGAGGTTTCAATCTCTTCAATAACAGCATCAAGTTGGGATTCGACTCGCGGACCGAAATCAAACAGCGACAGTGCATCCTCAGCAATCCGATCAGATTCTACTTTCGCGCCGACTTTTAGAGCAAGATTGAGTCGTGATTGCAGTTCTGTTTTCGGCGTTACTTCGGAGAGACGTGCTCGTCCAGTCTCAGACAGTACCCGTGAATCCCACCACTCCAAGTTATTCGTTTCACCAACCCGCTCTATGAGAAGCCGCGACGCAAGTAAATCAAGGAAGAAATCATCCGTAACCCCTGCGTCCTGCAGATCTTCCTTGGTTTCATTATAGACGTCTGCGAGTCCGGTAGATGTCATACTAAGCGTCAGGCTTGGGGAGGGTTTAGAACCCACGGCTCTTCAGTTCGAGATCCGACTGAACGATCTGTGAACAGATATATTGGTCTGCCGAAGGCAGTCGCGGTGTAGCCATGGGGTACCGGCTGGTAAGATAGCCCCTGTGTTATTGAGGCTGTGCGTTGTCGTGGGTGTGTGGACTGGTCTCTACGTGGGAAATGAATTAGCTGAATTATACGTGAGCCTCTCGATGGTCTATAAGTCGGTGCCGTCGAGTGCGGCGGCAGAGTGGCAATTGGCATTGCATTCTGTGTTGTACGGCGATGAGTTGTTGGCTGACGGTGCGGAGCCGTATGGGAAACAGCAGAATCACCGTAATCACTGGAGCAAAAGCGAGTATGTCCGGTCGGATGGGGATCTGATCACGGAGTTTACCGCGATTACCGTGGCGGAGCCACGCCCACAGGATAAAGAGTATCTCCCGACTGGTGTGAAAGTGCCAGTGGCACCAGAATCCGGGACAGTGCTACCCGTCAAGGTGCCCGCAGATGATGTTGATGAGGCGATTTCGTTGTTGGCTGAGTTCCCGGTTGAGCCGGCTGCTGATAAGCCCGGGGTGGGTGCTTCGGCGTTGTTGGATCCGGATCGGGTTGCGGCGGCGAGAGCTGCGTCTGGCTCAGGGACAGGGTCGCAAGGTGCGTCGACAGTGTTGTTCGTAAGTGATACGCACGCAGGGTACGAGAACAGAGTGGAAACTGGTCGTGGGAATACTGTTCCGTGGATAAGTGACTTATCGAGTATGGAGACGTTCCGACGGATTCGAGAGATTGCGGTTGCGCAGGATGTTGATGCGGTTGTGCATACTGGTGATATATTAGATCACGAGGTTGATCAGGAGACGTTGGATGCTATTGAATTCGATCTTTCGATGCTTGCAGCACGGGATATTCCCGTGTACTGCATCATCGGGTCGCACGATCACGACTCGTATCAGCCTCGACATTCGGGTTCTGTTGATGGGATTGCGTGGTTGCAGCAACAGGTGAGAAAGGGGAATGTGACAGAGTTATCAACACGGCCAAACAGAGTGACTGATTCACCGCTTACTCTGTACGGGATTTCAGCTGGTAACGTCGGTATCGATGCTGTCGGCACGTATCAGTCACGGTCTTGGACACCGGTAGATATCTCGTTTACACCGGCATCGCAAGGGCGGAATGTCCTGTGTCTGCACGACGGGTTCGCACCGTACCGCATGACGCGAGCTGATGTGGATCTCGACGAGTTACTCGCTCAATCAGCAGTGTCGTTCGATTGCGTCCTCATCGGGGATGAACATCGGCCGAAGAACGCTGATTTCGAGACCGGGTATACCTTCGAATCCCGAAACGGCACGCCAGTACTTTACACTGGCCCGGCAATGCGAATCAGCGACGCGTATGAAAATCACGACGCGTTCGTTACCGAACTCACGATTAGTGATGATGGAGTGATGACGCAGCGGCACGCGATGTGAGGTGTTCTAAGAGACCGGGTTATGCAATACCGTCAGTGAGTTTATATGAGTTGCAGGTTTGTCAACGGTAGCTTTTCATCGTAGTTTTCGGGACACATATAATCGGAACATTCGTGTCACAACAGTAATATTATAACACTTAGCTATGATGTGGTAATTCAGAGCACATGCCAACTCTCAATAAATACGCGTTGTCTAATGAGAAGACGGGTTATTTCATTCGAGCGAATGTTGGGGGCAGTCACCCGGTGACGTTGCAGACGACGAAGACTGCCGAGCAGATTTTTGAGGATAACGGGTATTCTGATGGGAGCAGTATTCCGACGAAACTGGTGTGGTCAATGTACGATGTTGATTTGGTGTTTACCGAGTCCTCGGTATCTAGTTCCACGCCGTCGTACTCGTTTGATTCGCTTTCGGATGCTGTCACCGGGTCACAGCTTACTGAGGGGACGCGGCAAGATCTAGTTCGGTATCTCGGAGAGTACTCTGGTGCGCATCAAACGCAGGTGAACGAGGTCCTTAATGAGCTCCGCAGGGAAGTAACGTCAGGGGCGATCGAACCGTACGACAGTTCTGCCCCGGTTCAGAGTGCTCGGAAGCTACTGCGAACGTATAGTTCGAAAAGCGGGGATGACATAGAGGACTTCCTCTCTGCGGTTGGGGAGAGTGCCCGCCGGTCGCTGTTAGTGTTTGGGCAACGGGCCTCACAGATTATCGATATCAAATTGAGTGACCAGTCCACGATCGCGTATCAATTCGCGCCGCTGTCTGTCCCTGGTGAGGTGACTGTATATGACCTCACATCCTCGAACGGGAGTGGAGGGAATGAACAGCATGAGTATCGGATTGAGTACGATGAAGAAGGGACGACCTCGATATACGTCCAGGAGGGAACAGTATACAAAGTGAGTGGGTCAACGGGTGCTATTTCATCGTCTGAGGCGCGTCAGTTAACAAATGAACTCACGCCAGTAGAGATTGAGAGAAGCGAAATAACGTCGACGGTTGATGCGCCAAGTGTGTCTGAATTGGATATCCCGGAGAAAGCATTTCTACAGAGCGACTCGGACTTGGTGGTTGGTGTTGTTGATCGAATAAGCAACAGTGACAATCCCCTCGTAGAAACGAACGATGGGCATTTTTTGCTTGATTCTGGTGAAAAGGACGGTGTTTACTTGATTGACCGGATTGAGTCACGATGGGGGCGAGTCCTGTGTGAGTTGATGCGTGGCGATGAGACAGAAACGACGTTAGCTGGTACGATGCCCCTACTTGATGACGAAGCGTTCAGAGACGTTGATATTGAACAGGGAGTCGTGGATGCAGTTGCGGCGTATCATGAGATGCAGCACGAGATTGTCGCCGCACAGGTGTCAGATGGCCGGTTGGAATATGCGACGCGAGCGGTATTGCCCGACGGCTCAGCGGGTCCTCGCTGTGGGTTCAGCGTTGGCGAGAGTGCGGATGACTCAACCGTCCTCGAAATTGTAGCCAGTCCCGACGATGAGACGGACGTCGTCGAGGACGGCGAACCCGGTATTCGTCACTGTATCGTACTGGCGGACGGTGTAACGGAATGGGAAACGGCGGTCCCGCCGGAGTTTGAGGAATCACATGGAGAATCCCGCGATGCGCTTCTCACGCATCAGGTAGCGATACTGCAAATCATGAACCAAACCCTTGCCGTACACGCTGGTTGCGAACCTGACTCCCTGATCCCGGATGTTGTGAGTAGTGGCGAACTCGAAAACGGAATCACTCATCAGTCAGCTGTGTGGGAAGACAGTACTCTGCTTGGCGAACTCTTCGCAGAGCCTGATAGTGGCCCCGAGACGAATGATGGTGAGAAGTGCATTGGAACAGTAGACTTCTTCAACGATACCGGTGGGTACGGATTTATCGACACGGACGCGTGCGAAGACGATGTGTTCTATCATATGGAGGATATTGGTGGAGCAGATATCCACGAAGGCGAAGAGCTCAGGTTCAATACTGAGCGTACAGAGAAAGGGCCACGAGCGATAAATGTTGAACGGATATAATAAAATATTAGTGTTATTCTGAGAGGCCGACTGGTAGTGCAGTGTCGGGTTCGGCGACGGATCGATTCGTGCCTTGTTGTTGGCGGATGTGGATGCGCTGGTCGGCGCTGTCGATGAGGCCTTCGTCGTGGCTGACAACGATGGTTTGTTTGACGCCGGCAATTCGCATGGCATCGACGACGTCGTTGAGACGGTCGACGTGCCCGGCGTCGAGATGTGCGGTTGGTTCGTCGAGAATAAGTGGTGGCATTGGAACGTCGTCTTCGAAGCCTTCGGTGAGAAGCCGGTAGATTGCGCCGCGGAGCGCGAGATTGAACACCGCTGATTCACCGCCAGAGAGCTTGGTTGGTGGGAGTTTCCCACCGCCTTTTTCGATGATTGTGGCGTCGTAGTCTCCATCGAGCTTGATGTCGGCATAAGCGTCGTTGCGGTACAGCGTGTCGAACATTTCCTGGAGAAGGTCTTCGAGCCGGTGGACGTTCTGTTCTCGCAGATCCGCTCGAAGATTGACGAACATTTCTTCTAACTCGGAGACTTGGTTGTTGAGTGCTTTAACAGCGGTTGCCTCGCGTTGCCGCGTGTCGCGTGTATCCCGGAGTTCGTTCAGCTTTGTAAGTTGTTGCCCGAGATCACCGAGATCGTTACTGACAGCGCGCTCTGTGGTTCGCAAGTCCTCAAGCTCCGCATCAAGCCTGTCGAGTTCGTCCGTGATTTCTGCGAGAGTGTCTTCGGCGTCTTGCAGCTTTTCCGGGTCGAAGGAATCCATTGCGTCGGAGTACGTGTTAATCTCTTCTTGTAAGTCAGTGTAAGTCTCGACAACTACGGTCGCTTTGGTGTCAAGTTGCGTTTCAGCGAGTTCGAGATTTCGTTCGGCGTTTGTTCGTTTGTCGACGGCCGCTTCGATTTGACTCAGTACCTCTTTTCGTGCAAGAGCCCGGGTGAGGTGTGCGAGAGTACGTTCGGCGGCTCTGGTCAGGGTTGTTGCTGTGAGGTGTTGCACGACGGCTTGGAACCGCGTTTCATGGGCCGCCTGGCTTGCGTCTCTGGCTTCCAAGTGATGTTCAGCTGCGTCTTCGTGCAGCGGGGTGAGATCTGTGCTCGGATCGACTTGGATTGCGCTGGTGGTCGTGTCCGTGGCTGCAACGGTGACGGTGAGGTCATCCCCGTACAGGTCTTGGGCTGTCGCAAGGAGGTCAACTGCATGCTCCTTTCGATTTTCTAATTCTGTAATCCCGTTGTCGAATGCCTCGACCAGTTGTTCGGCGGAGTTACGTTCGTTTTTCCATTGATCGCGGTGTTCGACGTTGGGTGCCCCGTCGACGGGACGGCCACATTCGGGACAGTTGCCTTCGTCAAGTAACCGGTCGGCTTGTTCGATTCGTTCGGCAAGCCGTGTTGCCTCGTCGCGGTAGTGGTCTTGTTCTGCTTGCAGCCGCTCAATTCTACGTTCTATGCGTTCGGTTAGTGTTTCAAGAGCATCGTCTGGACTCTCGTCTTCCGTGGCAATGGTGAACGGTGATGCGTCAATGTCAGCCTGCAGTTGATCGCGCTGGTCTGCTAATTCACGGCGGCCATGACGGATACTTGCGATATCGGTGAGGATTGTGATGGCGTCACCAAGTGCCGCGTCAGCCTCGCGCTTGTGTTGTTGAGTATCTTGTTCGAGACGGTCTGCTTCGGCGCGGGCTTTCTCCGCTGCGGTTTCAAGCGCTTGCAGTCGTTCTCGAATGTTTTTCACGAGATCTCTGGTTTGGTCTTGGGCGTCCTCAGCGACACTCAATTCGAGTGCTTCCGGGTCCGTGTCGAGACCTGGTGCCGGCACTCGAACTAGCGAGATGTCGATGTCTACAGTCGGGTTCGTCAGTGGGTCAACGGCTGTTTCATCGATGGCATCCGTCGTTCCAATCGTATCAGTATCGGCGTCATCTTTCTCACCCGTCACTGCAGGAGTGAGCGGTGCGGTTGCTGTTGGAATACTTGTTAAGAGATCATCGGCCGTCGCTGCTGGTTCGTCGGCTGGCTGGTCGTTCGATTCCGACACAAGCGACGTTGCTATCTCACGAGGGTCAGTGTCTGGCTGTTGTAGTCGACCATCCACTGTCGCGTCCGCGACTTCGTCTTTGACGGTAGTCTCAGCTTTGTCGGTTGCCTCTGTAACGATGTCCTCGACAGCACCGAAATCCTCGTTGAGATCACCGGTTCCGACTTCGAAGAGCGAGGTTAGCTCGTCTTGATGCTGAGTGACATTGGACTGAGCCTCGGTGGACTCGTCTTGCAGTGATTGGTACTCGTTGACTGCACTCGCCAAGTCCGCCATGTGCGTCGCCGCAGTGTCTCTGGCTTCTTCGACTGCCTCTTGTGCGTCTTCCTGTGCGTCAACAATCTCTTCGGCGACTGCTTTCTCAGCTTTCAGTTTCTCTTTATCTGCCGTGATTGCGTCTCGCTTGGCTCTGAGTTCGGATTCAAACCCATGCAGTTGCTGTTTCCTGGACTGAATCCGAGGCTCGTCATATTCCTTGATTTGCGTCGTGAGTTCTTGGACTTGATCCTCTTTCGTACCAGCAACGCGACCGACACCGGTACCGATGCTGTCCATGCGAGATCGATACTGCTCCAATTTACTCATTTGAAGCAGGTTGTCGATGATTCGCTGGCGTTGTGTCGGCGAGGCATCAATGAGTCGGGAAACATCGCCTTGTTGGACGTACGCGCTGTTGAGGAAGTCTTCAGCGTTTAACCGGAGTTCTTCTTCGATCAGGTCGTCGATAGCACCGATTTGATCAAGGTCTGGTTGGCCTGGTGGTGTTGTGAGATCTGCTTCTTGATACGTTTCTCCTCGAACACGGATTTCTCGGGTGACCTCGTAGGACTCGCCGCGATGGGCAAAAGACAGCGTTACCTCAGCTGTATCTTCATTAGTCGTCACCACATCGTCCATGGTGGTACCACTGTCTAACGCGTCACTGCCGTACAAGGCAAAGAACGCGGCTTCCAGTAATGAGGACTTCCCGGAGCCATTGTTCCCATACAAGACAGTGACACCGTCCTCGAAACGCACCGATTCATCTGTGAAACACCGCCAGTTTTGAACGTGGATTCGTTGAAATTGCATGATGTAGTGTAAGAGTAGCGTTAGCTAGTGATGTTCAGTCGTTGATCTCCTCAAGTGCGTTCTCCAGGAGTTCTTCGTTATCGACATCGTCACCGCCGCCGGCAGCAGCCGATATTGATTCATGTGTAGCATCTGCCGTCTCACCCTCGGTACTGGTATCGGGGCCATCGGCCCTGTCAACGTGGAACGAGTCCGATGATTCGCGCTCAAGGACTGCTGTAACGGTTTCTTGAGCTTTATCAGCGATGTTACTGTCTGCAGTTTGGTCCGTGTTCATCGCCATTTCGAGGAACAGGTCCGCTGTTTCAGTGACTATGATGTCCTCACGGCGTTCTTCAACGGCGGCGTCAACATCAGCGAATTCGACCGCTTGGTATTCTCGTTCGTCCTCAAGCAGATCTCGGCGATCGCTGACTCGTGTAACCAAGGCTCCGAGTTCTGTACCTAGATTCTCGATTGGGCCGACTGGAACCCGTTCGTGGACAACTCGATCAGACGTATCCCCGTTATCGTCATCTGTTGACGGTGAGTTAGGAACTGCCGGTTCATCCTCAGCAGCCATCAGCGTCACTTTCAGGACAGCGCCATCCAGTGAGTCGACCTTCTCTCTAATCGTTTGTTCGACGGTTTCGATACCCTCCCCGCGGTGTAGTGGAACATCAATATAGACGAATTCGCGGGCGCTTTCGATGACTCGACGGTCGATGTGTTCCTCGGGATCAACCTCATCGTTGGGTGGGACTGTTACGAGTGAATATGTCCGGGGGTCGCGCTGGTCCGCCATCGTCCGCTCGGTGGAACCAGCGTAACTGAGCGGGATTCGCTTCGACGTTGTTCTTGCTTGGTTACTTCCGGGTGTACTGTTTGAGTCTGCCTCGTTGTCGTTGCTACCGGAATCACCGCTGCTAACGAGTCGATAATCAGCTCCGTGGTCATCACCGACGAGCATGAGATCGAAATCGACCGGGCTTTGTGCTAAGATTCGCTGTGTGCTCCAGTCGCCGTGTCCGAATGGTTTGAATAGGCCGTGGCCGACTAGAACGGCGCTATCAGTTTCAGCAGCTTCGAAGTGATAGTCGAGCCGGTCTCGCTGTCCGGGTGGGACGTGGTCTAACCCGTAAATTGTTGTATCAGCTACTCGGGTACCGGTCGCATCCAGTCGAGTGGCTAGCCCGATTTCTTGGAGTAACTCGACCCAATTACGGTCGTGTGTTCGTTCGTGATTCCCTACGATTAGCAGGAACGGGATATCTGCGTCCTGTAGACGTTGGAGCTCGGTCAGAACTGTCTGGAGTGGTGTGATGCCAGGTCGACTAGTATGGAATAAATCACCGGCGTGAACGACACCGTCAACATCGTGTTGAATTCCTGCTGAGACGACCTCTTCAAAGGCGTCAGCGAAATCTTGGCGGCGCTCGTCTAAATGATACTGTCGATATCCAAGATGCGTATCACTAGTATGTAGAAGCCGAGCCATTATGATGCAAGAATATTTTGTCGCCCACTGGATAAGTCCATGGGTCAGTATGTCCTCGTATGCCTTTTTTATCTCTTTGCTAGGGAGTATATAAATGTAGTTTGCATGGGTAGTTTTAACAACCATCATATGGGTGGTTAGTGGTACGATGGTTGATTCGTCAAGCGAAGAATTAGTCGCGGCGTATCTCGCGGACCGGGAATGGGATGAGCAACATGGGCCGGTCGAGAAGACGGCCAGGATTGTGCAGGATGTGGCGGCGGCGCTCGTCGAGGCAGGCGAGCTTGGGCAGCAGGAAGTCACGGCGTTGTACCGCCTGTGTATGAACAACAGTACGTACCCGGTATCTAGTAAGCGGAGTGAGGTTGACGAGTTGGATATTCCGGCGGAGTTGCGGGCTGAGGTGAAAGACCGGATCGATGAAGAGGTCGGGACGGTCGGTGGGTTGTTGTTCCCGATTGAGATTCCGGGTGAGCAGACCGGTGTGGTCACAGAGTGTTTTGCTACGCTGGTCGAGTCCAAGGATCCGGAGGCGTGGGATGATGGGGTTCGCCGGTTGGCTGAGCTGGACCTGCCGAATGTGAAATGCGGGAAGTTGTCGCCGATTCTCTCGTACTTGCATCCGGAGTATTACCCGGTCGTGAACACGATGTCACGGGCTGGTCTGGCGGAGTATTTTGACGTGGATGTGTCGAATTCGGTTGCTGAGTTCCCGGAGACGGCGGCGACGTATCGGTCGATCAGAGACGAATACGGATTCGAGGCGAACTTCCGTGATCTGGATTACTTTTTTGTGTGGGCGAACAATCGAGAGAAGGAACGGGATGGCGTGACCTTGGAGGGGGAGCGGTCGTATTTTTGGGTGAATCAGTCGAATCAATCTGAGATCGAGGACGAGTATCTACGGGCGAAGGTTGACGATGTGTGGCATCACGATCTTGCAGAGTTAGCTGACGGTGACGTTGTGTTCCATAATTTCAACGATGAGTTGATCGGGCTCTCAACGGTCATGGGGACGCCGACCCGATATGAGTTCAGAGGTAACGAGTATCACCGTGTCCCGGTTGAGTTCGAGTGGTTCGCAGAGTCTGTCCCGGTCGAGTCAGGGTTAAAAGACTCGTTAGATACCCCGGAGTGGCATCAAAAGTACTACCCGATAGATTCGAACGGGAATTTGAAGCAAGCGTACCTCTCGCAGTTGTCCTTGCCTGCTGCGGAGTTCCTGTTGGATACTGTCGAAGCATGGAATCTACTCCAATCATCCAAGCCCGATGGGACAGGCGAAGAGATTCCGGACGCCCCGGAGCAGGCGGGCGAGATTGAACGGCAGTTACTGGAGAAGAACCAAGTGGTGTTTTACGGTCCGCCGGGGACGGGGAAGACCTATACAGCGGAGCGGTTCGCTAAATGGTGGGTGGGGCAGCAGGACGGCGGTGACCCGGTGTCTGACCGGGTTGCGACGGTGACGTTCCACCCGTCGTTCACGTACGAGGACTTCATCGAAGGATTGAGCGCGAAGACGGACGACGACGGGCAAGTGGCGTACGAGGTGCAAGACGGGGCGCTGAAGCGTATGCAGGCTGCGGCGATGGACGCGTACGAGCGTGCGATGGAAGCCGATACGGAACCGGACCGGTACGTGTTGATCATCGATGAGATCAACCGTGGGAATCTCGCACAGATTTTCGGTGAAGTCATCACGCTGTTAGAGGCCGATAAGCGCGGGTCGTTCACCGTGGAGTTGGCGCACTCGGGAGAGACGTTTACGCTCCCACCGAATCTGTACGTGATCGGGACGATGAACACGGCGGATCAGTCGATCGCGCTCGTCGACACGGCGCTTCGCCGGCGGTTCCGCTTCGTGGACTTCCCGCCGGACCTCGCCGTCGTGTGGAATATGGACGACATGACCGCTGCGGATCCACACTCAGCGGTCACGCAGGCCAACGAGGCCGTATCCCGTCGGGAGCAGTTGCTCGGTGCGAGCGTTTTAGCAGTCGAAACGCTGAACGAACGGATTTTGGGTGCGCCGGAACTCGGGAAGGGCAAGCAACTCGGGCACACGTACCTGCTCGGGCACGAGTCAGCGACGGACGTCGTGGACGCGTGGCGATACGATATTCTCCCGCAACTGGAGGAGTATTACTTCGGGCAGTTCGAGCGATTAAAAGATTATCTACTGGCAGAGACCGGTGAGCGACTCGTCCAAAAGAAAGCCGAGAAGATTCAGTTGTTTGACGCTGCGACTCTCTACACCGCGCTCTGCCAGCTGGCTGGTATCGACGACCCGGTCCCGCTGGCTGCGTCACCAGTCGAAGCAATTGTTGATGGGACGGGCGCGTCACAGGCGAAAGATGCGTGGGATGGCGGTGAGAAAACGGTGGCGGCGTTCCGTGAACGGATCACTTTGACCTTAGATGAGATGGGACAGACTCGCGTTGAACGGTTACTCGCGGCGGGTGAAGACATCGGGCGGCTCGATACAGGCCGTGGGAAACACAATGCGACCGCGCAATTGAAGACGGATCTGATCGACCCGGGTGTCGGTCTCATCCAAGTTGACCAGGACAGCACGGTGAAGTTCAAGCTTGATTGGCTCACCGGGCGAGATGAGAACGAGTTGACTGGCGAGTTCATCAACGATGCCGCGAGCGTGTTTGATGAGATTGACGGGTACTCGCACGAGTGGCGGCCCGATCCGGGTGAGGATGAGAACGAGTTCGCTGCGTCGAACATCCAGATCACCGAGCTCTCAGAGGCAGAGATGGACGTCCTGATCGAAGGGTTCAGATTGTTCGCACAGCGAGCCGACGAGTTCCAGGATGGCTGACCTCTCCCAAATCAGTCTCGTCGGGTCACCGGTGCGGACGAGCGAGGCGGTTGAGACGGTGCCACCCTCGGATCCGCTTGTGTTAGCGGAGCACGACGAGTCGGACCCGTTCGAGATTAGTTCGGCAGACGCCGCATTCCTTGACCGCTTAGGCGAGGTGCACGAGTCCAGCCCGCTCAGCGTCTCCTACACGAGCGATGGGCAAGCCATTGTGAGTAGTGGGTCGTACGTCGGGGTGCTGACTTTGCCGAGCGGCGTGCAGATCGAGGTGTCGCCGAAGCAGTCAGTGACGCGGTTACTGTGGGCGTTACAGTACGCGTTCGACACGCCGGTCGATTCGATGGGGCAGAAAACGGAGTTTACCGAGGCGTCGTCGTTTTTCGATGCGATCGGCGTATTGTTCCTGACTGAACTCAAAACCGTGCTCGACCAAGGGCTGCACCGGGATTATGTTCGAACGCAAGCCGTTCAAGACCATGTTCGCGGCCGGATTGACGTTCAGCGACAGTTACAGCGACCGGATCCGATGCCGACCGACTTCGCTGTTGAGTACGACGAGTTCACGACGGATACGGTATTGAACCAGGCCGTGCTTGCCGCCCTTCGCGTGCTGACCGGGTTAGTGCGTGATAGTGAATTAGCGGGCCGGTTGCGACACGAGGAACAACGCCTCCGGCAGTTCACGACGGTCGAACCAGTGTCTGTCGCTGCCGTCGAGCGCATCGAGCTATCCAGGTTGAACGAGCATTACGAGGTCCTGTTAGATTTGACACGAACGGTACTGGCGCGGGAGTTCTTCGAGGATATCACCGCGGGAACGAACCGGTCACTCGCGTTGTTCGTGAACATGAACGACATCTTCGAGCGACTCGTCGAGCGGGCGTTCAGAGCCGCAGCGAAAGATATTGGCGGGCTCACTGTCGAAGGGCAAGCGTCGATTCAAAACATTGTCGACGGGCCACACGCCGTATCGATGCGTCCCGACGTCCTCGTCAGGTACGACGACGGGACACCGGCGGTAGTTATCGACGCCAAGTGGAAAACCGGATCGCGGTCCTCCGGTGACGTGTACCAACTCACCTCGTACATCCTCGCTTTGGATACGTGCGGTGCGCTCGTGTATCCAGGACACGGTGACCATGATGGTGAACAGTCGACAGTCATGGGCCAGTACTCGCTTCGCTCCGTCGAGTTAGCGACGGATGCAACAGCGCCGTCGTATGACGACTACGTCGACGTGGTAGTGAACAGTGCACACCGTTACTTGACCGACGTTCTTTGAGACGACTTGTGAGATGTCGGTTTTAAAATGGTGCAGGTCCCTCCCTGAGAGGAGTTGCAGCGATGCTGTCCTTACGTCTCTACGGAGCGTGTAGAAAGGCTGCAAACACTTTTTTCTGTGGTGTGTATTTGCTATGTATGGCTTCGATTCGTAATCACATTTATCAGACGCTATTTGCTGCGTTGCAGGGTAACGGTGGGATGATCCCGGAGAATGCCGTTGTCTCGCAGTGTCATTCGGCCGGGTATGATGAAGATGCCGTACGAGCGGAATTGGGGTCACTCGTCGCGGCAGGTGATTTGTGTGCTACCGACGGGCACGTTGCACCGGCGACGGAACCAGGCGAAGAACCGCTTGCAATCGAGACACACCGAGGTGACGAGTCGACACCGTGGCAATTCGCCGTGACACAAACAATGGAGGAACTTGTAATTGAGCAGGCTCGCGGCCCGCCGGAGAAGTTCGACCCGGTGGAGAAGCGGTTCACGATCGACAAGCAACCCGTCGATGATGACCCGATCGAATTCCACCATGAGGTGAATCGGCGAGTATGGCAGGAAGACCCGGAGCAACCATATGTAAAGTCCCAACGGAGCGAAGGGCACATCATCGAGTTGTTCTACCGAGATGCGGACGGCCGGCACCTGGATCGGCCAGACCCCGACAAGAACGAGGACGGGATTCCAGAAGCCGTGGAATACGAACCAACCGACCACCCTGGAATCACCGTATCGTCGACGTTTCTCCGCGCTGAAGACGGAGATGACCTGAAATTCACAGAGGAACGAGAGTATCGTATCGACAAAGAGATTCTAGACGCCTACGCTGAAGTGTACGTGCTCTCTTACTACGAGCTCAACGAAGAATCGACGGAGCAAGCGCTATGGGACGTTGATGATGCGGTTGCGTACAGGCTTCTCCCGACGAACGATGCGTGAACTGTCCCGATAAAGGACAGTCTGAGCGCCACCTGTGGTGATACTGCCACTAAGGCATCTCAATACTGGTTGTATGGAGATTTCAAACATCAATCTCGGTCGTCGCAAGCGCTTTGCTGAGGAAGGTGAGTTCCTCACGGTATTCTAGCGTGTTAAGCCACCGGTCGGGAAGTGCGTCAGCTCCGAAGCGTGCCCCTGCCAGCGCGCCTGTGACTGCGCCGAGCGTATCCGTGTCCCCGCCGCGGTTGACCGAAGTGACGATGGCCTCCTCTGCGGTGTCTGCAGTGAGTGCGTCATACAGCGATGTCTGGAGCGTGTGGACGACGTAACCTGTATTCTCTAACTGCTCCTCGTCGACGAGGTCCGGGACGAGCCGGATTGTTTCGACAAGTTCGTCCGATGCCTCTCCTTTGATGCGTGCGATTACGTCGGTGAGCGGATCGTCGTTCCCGTTGAGGTAACCCGCGATCGTGTGGTTGAGGAGTACACAGCCGTACTGGCACCGCGCGTCGTGGTGCGTGATGGCGGAGGACTGCTTGCTGACGCGTGTAAGCGTGTCTGGATCGTCGGCGAACGCAATAGCGTGCGGAGCACAGCGCATGATGCTGCCGTTCCCTGCGTTTGACCCTTCGGTGCGCCGTTGCCAGACTTCCCGCCCGGCGTCCCGCCATGAGGTGACAGACTTGTATTCGGTGATGGCGTCGGCAGTCATGAGGCCGACGTCGAACGGCCCGTCATCGTACCAGACTGCGAACCGGTCGGCAACATCCTGCCCGTCGAACGTGCCTTGCTCGACGAGACTCCGAGCGATACAGAGGGCAAGATCGGTGTCGTCAGTCACGGTGCCGGCAGGCTTTCCGTGCGTGCCACGCCCGATCATGTCAGTGAGCGTGCCGTGCTGGTCTGCGATTTGTGCTAGTGAGCGGAACTCGACGGGGCGTCCTAACGCATCCCCGCAAGCAAGACCGAGAAGCACGCCCGATGCTGCATCTACTGAAACCATTGGATACTTTTTGTGTTTCGATGGCAGCTACTTGTAGCCGGTGCAGGGGCAGGTCGCTCACCGTAATTGAACGAAGACAGTCACTGGATTATTGTTTATTCGACGAGAAGCTGGTGGTACTCATGCCGATTCGCTTAGATATGCGCGATCCTGAGATTGACTTGGAACCGGGGACGGTGAAATCGGAGATTGTAGCATTCCTGTACCGGAACTTGGAGTTCGGGTACCGACCCGAAGAGATCGCGGCTGAGCTTGATCTTACTCACGAAGCGGTGGCAACTCTTTTAGACGAACTGTATCAGGCGGACTACGCTGGACAGACTGAGAACGGGTATTATCATGGCTTGCAGAGCCAGACGCCGCTACGCCGCTATACGTCGAGTCTTGCGCAGACCAAGCGTATGTTTGACCAGCCTGATAATATCGAAAACCAACCGGGCACTGATGCAGAGGCTATCGACGAAGCAAAGTTGGAAGCTAAAATCAAGAAATTAGAGCAGGAGCTGGAAGCTGAACGGGAGGATTGACTTTCTGGATCTCTTGGTACTCGTGTCTTCGTTTTTATTGATCAATTCTTTGTTCTCAGTACCCCCTCAATAGGCGACGGTTTAATTATCGAGTTGCGCTCATAATGCGTATGAACGTTTGTTTGCCGGGTGCATCTCGCATTTTTCTTCGAGGGTTCGCTGATGAGTGAGCAAGCCGTACTGGATGGGGAACTTGTCTCAGTCCCGTTCGGCCAGTCTGAAACTGAAGCGACAGTCCAGGAAGTCTTCCGGGAATTGCGTGACGAACACGGTTCAGAGAACGTGCTCGTGTTGACCGGTTCGCCGACCAGCATGGAGACGTTCGAAGAAGTGCTGCGTGACGAGGTCCCGGGAGCGGGTGTGCCGCGTGTCTTGTCATTGGTCGTTCACGCGACGGATGTCGTGAATACGGTGACTGATGAGACTGTCCTGTCGGATACACTGCGTCGGGAGCTCGTCCATCGGTTCCTTGCTGACAAGGAGTGGGACAGCGAGTATTTCGACCAGGCGTCAGACCTTGATTCGTTTGCGGGTGATATCGCGCAGCTCATGGAGACGGCGACGTGGCAAGACGTAGACCTTGACCAGACGCCGGAACTGATCGAGGTGCAGGCAGTCATCGACGAATTCCATACGTGGCTGGCCGAACACGACCATATCGAACGCGGTCAGCTCATCTCAACTGCTATCTACCACTTGGTGGATCCCGATTACCGAGACACAATCGTCGATATCGAAGCCGTGCTGGCCGTCGAGTTCGAAGAGTTCTTTCCGCTCGACCGGCGGTATTTGGAAGCGTTGACGTCGGACCTCGACCTTGTCTGTGTGCGTGAACGGGATAGTAGCGTTCGACGGACAGGTGTTGAGACTGGTCCCGCGACGGAGTACGTCTCGCTGACTTCGGGAGACGAAGGCCGATCATCGTCGCCATCGTCTCGACCGGAGGCGACAGCGAAGTACCTGGCGACTGGTACGGTTCCTGACGACCCGGGAGCGGGTGATGTGTCGGTGTTACACGCGGAGTCCGACGACGCGCAGTTGGACCGTATCGCGGACGAAATCGAGCGGTTACGAGAAGCGAACGGGTGGCAGTACAGCGATTTCGCGGTGGCGCTCGGCCACGGCGGAGAGGCTGTTTCGGAGACGATTCACGCGCTCACGCAGGCTGGTGTGCCGACAGAATCGACGACTATCACAGGGTTCGGTGACGACCCGGCGATCCGGGAGTTGCTGCAGGTCACGAAGTATTACGCAGTCCAGGCGGAGGGCAAGACGGAATTCACCGTCGATACTGACGCCGTCGACGAGGCGTTGCTGTCGACGATTCAGGCCGAAGAAGAGACGATCGCAGACATGCTACGGCGGTGGGCGACTGCGTCGGGGTTGAAAGACCGGGTTGCGGGGCGAGCATCGCCGTTGGACGCGCGGTCGCAGTTCGGGCACGTCCGGCGGGCGTTTGCGATGGCCGAGTTCCTCGAAGACACGGCGTTCATCGACACGTCGTGGCCGGTGTACGCGGAGATGCTGGAGCGCGCCCACGAGCACGCGGAGTCCGAGACGCGAACGAGCGCGACGGATCTAGACGGCGGTGTCCGTGTCGACCACGTGCAAGCGCTGAAAAACGGGTCGTGGCGTGCCGTGTTCGTCCCCGATGTCGTCGACCAAGCGTATCCTGGACAACCGTTCCTGACTCGCCTCTTCCCGCAGGAACGCGTGTTACGGATGCCCGACTTTCCGGGAGTGACTGACGTGACCGAAACCGCGGTCCGAGACACGTTCCAGACACGGTCGACGGCGTCCAGCCAACCGGTTACACAGTATCACGTCGAACAGTCCCGGCGACGGTTAGCGATCGGGTCGAACGCCGCGTCTGAACACCTGTATTTCTGCCTATACGATCACGAGGGTGGTGGGCTCGATGAGAAAGTGCAGCCGTCGCGGTTCCTCACTGACGCGTACCAGGAGTTACCGTGGCTCCACGATGCGTCGGATGATGCGATCCGCAGTGAGCGACGCGCCGAGGAGTTTGTCCTGTCACGAGTTGATCGAGCGTTAGCCGACGTGCGGCGAACGCAGAGCCGCGACGTGACGGTGTCCCTCGACGACCTGTCGGAAGATCTTGGTGAGATCCAGCGGGTGCTTGCCAAGAGCGGTGCGCAGGGAGAAGCGATGCGGGATGCGTTGCAGGCTCGCGTCGAGTTCGCGGCCGGGAGGGTCCGCCGTGACTGACGTCGTATCCGTGTCGCCGACGCGGCTGGCAACGTACGCAACGTGCCCTCGTCAGTACGAGTACAAGCACGTCCAGAGCGTGTCCTCGCCTGACGAGACGAAGCTGTATCTCCACCAGGGGAAAGCGTACCACGAGATGATCGAACGCGTCTGTGACGCCACGAGCCGTGACGACGACCCGGACGTGATCTTCGACCGAGCGATGGACGTGTTCGACGAGACGTGGGCGAAGCATATCGATCCCGACGACTACGCCTCGACTGCGCATCAAGAGTATCAACGCCGGGAGACACTCGCCGGCATCAAATCGTTCTTCGATCCTGAGGATGGCGACGGGATCGAACACGCACAGGACTCGGTGACCACAGAGAAACGTATCCAGTGCGAACGCGACGGTATCGGCCTGCACGGGTACACTGACAACGTGCTTCGGGACGGGGACACACTGCATCTCATCGACTACAAGCGCAACGTGAGAGGTGTCCTCGGGCACTGGAGTGCTGACAGACTCGAAGAACACCTGAACCAGGAAGCCCACGAGTCCCAACGCGTCAAGAACGCATTCCAGACAGCCGCTTACACCGAGGGCATCAAATCCTCATCGCTGTACGAACCGGGGATGTCAGTCCGATTCAGTTTCTACGGCCTCCTGCACAAGACCGACGTGACGAGTACGCCGACCGGATACGAAGTCACGGCCAGCGGTCGGGAACGAGAGACGACCGAGGCCTACGAGGAGTACTACGACACGATTTGGGACCTCATCAGAGCGGCTCACGAAGGCATCACGACCGAGACGTTCACACCGGACCCGTTCGACCTCATCCAGGCAGAGGCCTGCGACGACTGTGACTACCAGTCGATGTGTACGGAATATCTCGCCACGGAGGTTCAGCAATGACCGACAACGAGGGCGGCATGCCGTCGTGGCTCCCGACCGTCGAGGAGGATGCTAATCCGAAGGACCAGCAAAAGAAGATCATCAAGTCTAGCGAGTACCCAATGCGTGTGTTGGCGGGTGCGGGTACCGGGAAGACGTTCACGATGGTGCGGAAAATCGAGCACCTCATCGACGAGGAAGGCGTCTCTCCGGACCGGATTTTGGCGTTGACGTTTACGAACAACGCGGCCGATTCGATGCAGGAGAAGCTTCAGGAGAAACTCGGGACCAGCGGATACGACGTGGAAGCGTTCACCTACCACTCGATATGTAACGCGATCCTACAGGATTACGCGTACACGGCCGGAATCGACCCGGATTTCGACGTTGCAACGGACGCCGAAAAGTACGCCATCGCACTCGATGTCCTCGATGAAATCGAGTACCGGACGGTCAAGCCGAACGTCTACGGACCGAACTCCCACGGGAGCGGCGCAGCAGAGGCGTTGACAGGCTTCATTAGCTCGATGAAACGCAGCGGGATCGAACCAGCTGCCATCGACGCGTACCTCGGCTCTGCTGACGAGCTATACGACCTCGCAGACATCCCGTCCGAGATCGAAGCCGCGGCGAGCGATCACCTCGGTGGGCGGTCCGTTGGCACGGTGCTCGACGGACTTCCGGCGCTACGTGAGGCACTGACCGACGCACGTGCGGATCTCGGCGACACCGGCGTCGAAGCGAGTCTCGATACCTTCCTCGACGGAGCGATCACCGTCTGTGACGCCCTCGATGCTGCGTTCGAAGCGCACGAAGACGGGGACCGCAAGCTGCCGGAGAACGCACACAAGATCCCGAAGTACCTGTTCGGCGGGTACAGCAGCGGCGCGCCGAAAGGCGTCCCGGACGCCGGGTTGCAACTCCCGGAGTACCTCGCGGACTTCCTCGACGACTGCCTGCACGCCCGTGATCTCGTCGCCGGGTACGAGGCGTACGAACGCGAGTTATCCGACGGCGGGCTCCTCGATTACGACGATCTCGTCGTCGAGACGGTCGACCTCCTACAGACCGACGCCGCTGACGACATCGCCGCACGATGGGATTACGTATTCTGTGACGAGTTCCAGGACACCGACCGGTTACAGTTCGACCTCGTCACCTCGCTCGTCAGCGACGAGAACCTGTTCGTGGTCGGCGACGACGACCAGGCGATCTACGAGTGGCGCGGAGCCAACGTCGCCAACATCACCGACGAGTTAGACCGCGTGTTCGGCGACGCGCTGGCCGACGAGCCACTCGAAGAGAATTTCCGGTCCCGACAACCGATTCTCGACCTCGCCAACGCGGCCCTCGACGAACTTGAGGGTCGGAAAAGCAACAAGACACTCACACGCGTCGACGAACCAGCATACGACGGCGATACTGTCGTCACGGTTGAGGAGGCTGACGAGGAGGCTGACCGGGCCGACCAGCTCGTCACCGTCGTCCAGAACATGTTGTCGGGTGCGGCCAGCGAAATCGACTGCAAGTACGATCCCGGCGACATCGCGTTGCTCGTCCGGAAAAACAAACACGCCGAACCACTCATTAAGCGCTTCAAGGAACTCGGCATTCCGTACGAGGTTGCCGGCGACTTAGCCACGGACTCGGTTGGCGTCGGAACCGTCATCGCGTACCTCAAAGCACTCGCTCGACCGGAGGTCGACGAAGTCAGCTGGAACCGCGTGTTGACGATGCGGTACCGACTCACCGACACGGACTTGCATTATCTCAACACGCGCGACGAGACGCTCATCACGGCCCTGCTCGACGCGCCGCTCGACGAGTTCGAGGAGCCGGACCGCGTCGAAACTGCGAGGACCCACGTCTCTCAGTTGCTCGATCTACGTGACAGCGCGTCACTGGCTCGCCTCTACCGCGAACTGAAGGACGTGACCGACATCGAGTGGTATCTCAGTGAACAGGACCGCCGGAGCCTCGACCAGTTGGAAGATGTCGTCGAGCAGTTCGGCGACGACGCCGTGCAACCGTCGCTGACCGGCGAGTTCATCGAGGCGCTTAGACATCATGACGAGGTGTTCGCTGAAAACGGTGGGACACCCACCGACCAGCCGGAACTGGCCGACGACGCGGTCAATATCATGACGATTCACAAGAGTAAGGGCCTGGACTTCCCGGTCGTCCTGATGCCGAGACTCACTGCCGACGAGTGGGGGCCGCGCGGCCGGTCCTACGACGGGTTAGAAGCTTCACTGACCGACGGGCCCGACGCCGCGTTCGCACAGGACTTCGTCGCCAACGACGCGCGGGAAACGCGGCGCGTCCTCCACGTCGGGCTCACCCGAGCCGAGGACATGCTCGTCCTCCACGGGGCCAGCGACGACGATGACGATCCTGACGAAGAGATGACGAAGTTCCTCCGCAAGACGCTCAAACCGGGGCTTCCATGGGAGCCAGACGCCGACCACCTGCCGATCTGGCAGGACATCCAGCAGTGTCTCCCACCCCAAGCAGCTGACTGGACCGACTCGCTCGCCGACACCGTCATTGGGGACCTCGGAGGAACAGTGACACATAACGGTGCCTCGCTTGACGCGAAGGCTGCCCGTGACCATATTCTTTCGCTCGGCAACGAGCTCACCGCCGGGGCAGTCGAACCAACGCCACAATCCCGACTCGAACTCTCGTCACTCACCGGGCCACCGGAGGCCGCACCGTCAATCCAACACAGCTACACGTCTCTCAAGACATTCGACGACTGCCCGCGTCAACATTATCTGGACTACGTCGTCAATGCGTTCCGAGATTACACGCCAAGTGACGATGAGTGGACGGAGAACGACACCGGTCCGTCACAACAGATCGTTGGGATCCTGTTCCACGACACGGCCGAAATTGCGGCTGACGAGAATGCCTCGTCACGTGATGACTGGTACAACATCTGTGAGCGACTGGCGAACCAGAAGCGTGCTCGTGACGCACTCCCCGGGGCGAAGGCCTGCATCGATCGGTACTTCGAACTCGAACTCAGCGAGTGGGACGTCGTCGACGCGGAACGCGAGTTCGCCATGGAGATCGACGGCGAGGAAGTCGTCGGCTACATTGACGCCGTCTACCAGACACCTGCGGACGAACTCGTCGTCATCGACTACAAAGCCACTCAACGGGAACGCGACATCGAGGGGAACAAACAACTGCCACTGTACCTGCTCGCATGCCGTGACCTGTACGACGAGCCGATCCATCAAGCCGGCTACGCGTACGTCGGTCCGCTCGGTCCAAAGGTCGAGACCAAGACGTTCTCCGAGAGTGACTTACAGGCTGTCCAGCAGGAAATCGAAGGAGTGCTCTCCACCATCAGCGACCTGACGTACAACAAGTTCGTCGCGGACACGCACTGTCAGTGGTGCACCCACAACGAGCTGCCATGTGCAGCATCCTTGCCAACAGAACGATCATAGAATACCTGAATAGGCTAACCTGGAATAGGCTAATTCAGATCTGGTAAATTGATAATGGTTCTTCGGACGAATCACACAGAAATAGTCATTTACGCCAAATGGCACTCATCCGTTCGGCTTCGTGCCCGTCCGGAGATTCTCTCGATATTCTCCCCATGCCTGGTACATCTCCGTTAGTTCATCGTCCGACATCGTCTCATGCTCCGTCTCGTCGTAGAACGGTAGCTCGTCCTTGTCAGGCATCGCCATGACGACCGCGAGCGGATAGAGTTCCTCATAGTAGTGCTCTAGTACCCACGCTTCCCCGTGGTCGGCAACTACTTGCTGAATGTACGGTACAGCCTCAGGGTAGTCGTCTGCAAATGTTTCGGTCATTGGGAGGCAGTGTGTTACTTGATGTTCGATCGGAGTCCATCACCGGAGTCACCGTTACGCATCGGTAAATTCGGTGAGTGAATGATTCGGGTTATCGGCAGTCCACTTCCCAATTTGAATGACTTTGTAGCTCTTGATTGGGGCGTCGAGCGCGTCACCGAGGTGTGACTGCACGGGTGGTGAGAGTGTCTCGACGGGGATCGCCGTGAGTGAGTGCTGCGTGAGGAAGTAACCGCTCGCCATGCTTGTCGGCGCGACCACAATGACATCCGTACCGTCGACAGCTGCAAGGGCGAGTTCAGCGTCCCGATGTTGGTGGATCGTCGCGTCAAGTTCCGTAGTAGGGAATAGCTCACTCGCTTCCCTATGCGCGATGCTTGCACCCGACGATCTGAAATGCCCATTGGACATAATCGGTTAACAATATATGCCCGGTAAGCATTAGTATTGTGGTGATAGCCAGCACCTCGTGACGCCGCGACCCCATCAAAATTGAGTAGGTGAAATACAATCTTGGAATATGCCCCGAGAACTGTACGATTGTACAGCAGCAGAACTCGCTACCCAACCCGTCGAACACCTCTCATACGACACGTCTCCCGGCGAAGCCGCCGCGTGGCTCTCCACGAATGGGTACGACGCCGCACCTATCTACCAAGACAGCCACCCCATCGGATTCGTCCACATGAACGATATCGACACTGACACCGACGGCGACGACCTGAAAGATCACCTCACACCGCTCACCATCGACCACATGATCAGTGGCGATGCGACGTTCCCCGCAGTCGCGTCCGCCCTCATCGAGAAACCAGTGTACTTCCTCGGCGGACACAACCACGTCAACGGCATCCTCACTCGCGCGGATCTCAACACCGGCCCCGCCCGAATCTACCTGTTCGACTGCATCACGTACCTCGAAGAACACCTCCGCGAACTCATCCTCGACAAAGTACCAGATTGGAAAAACACGCCGGTAACAGTAGACGAACTTGACGATATTGAAGCCCGGTACGAGGACGCGAAAGCCGCCAACATCGAATTAGACGAACTGCATTACGCACAGTTCTCGACCCTCAAAACTATCGTCAGCAGCGTCGAGGTCTGCTGGCAAACCTGCGGGTTTACCTCGAAAGGCGGTGCAGGCACTCGACTCCACGAAGTCACGGAATTCCGCAACGATGTCGCCCACGCCAACCTCCTCGTCGAAAACACGGGTAGCAACGACTTCCTCAGTACTGGCCGCACCACGGAAAACCTGTACGACACGCTCGAAACCATCGAACAAGTACTCACACATCTCCAGGACGCCAGATACGACCCGGACCCCGCATAGTCACACACTTCGAGCCCCGATTTCGTTCTCGGAAAGGACAAAATTTGAATTGATCACATATCGAACCCTTTGGTATGCAAAATGGTTCGAATACTTCAGCCGACAATAAATCGAAGATACTACTCGATAGCCACACTCGAAATTCGGATCTGTTCTGAAGCCGGGCAGCTAACGAGGTTCTTCTTCCAAATTCTGTCTCCGGTGTCTCTCAGCTATACTACAGCGGAAAGGTCGTATCATCCCTGATCCCCTAGACACTCTTATTATTGGGTTCGAAAGTGTTTCGTGTGTTTGAATCATTCACTTCGTCGACGACGGTCTTCGAGGTCGCACCGAACGGGAGTGGCGGTGAAATATTCTGGATATATGAAATAGAGGATCCGAGTGAATTTTTCGCGGGATGTGAGACCGTGGATGAAGCGTCAGAACGTTTGATTGAGGCTGATAGAAGTCCTGATGAGCAGATTGATACTTGCGGCTATACATTGGTTTTGGATCACCCTGAAGATCCATCGTCCACAAAGTCACTCACGATTCCAGAGAGTCCACTGATTATTGAAACCGTCAAAGAACGTGGTCAAAATGAGCGGTACGAGTTCTACAAAATCGAAGATCCTGAAGGTACTTTCGGAGATACATATGGAGACACTCAGAGAATGTTTGACTCGATTGTCGAAGCAGGCATCGAACCAATGTTAGAGTACGACAACGTCGCACTAACGTTCCAACGGCCGTACGGTGCGTTGTAATTGGCGGTCACCAAACTAAGTTTACCTACGCATAGCATGAGCTTGTACAATGGGGTGGTCACGTTCGAGAACGGCCGCTAGCTTCTCACTTCGTGTGTCAACGTCGATCTCTTCGTTTTTCCAATTGCGTTCGCTCTTACCCTCCCATACGCCGTAGAGTGTTGCCCGTGGGAGAACGAGGACGCCGAAAAGCACGGCGAATTCGTACAGCAGCGTCGCAATCTGGCCCCATGTCCCGCTGAGGCGGCGTGGGAAATCGATGCTGAAATCCACGTGGACAGCGGGAACTTTTCGCTCACGGGCTTCGTCTACGAAGCCGTAGTCGTTGGAGAACAAAATCACGCCCGTGGGTTTGTCGGCGTAGTACTCAGCGCACCCGTCGATGATGTTGGTGTCACCGGTCTCGGTTGGGATGATGTCATGGGGCCTAGTTTCTCGCAACCGGCGGAATTCTCGCAGCCCAAGTCGTGTCTCCCGGTTGTCTTCTGTCGGTTGTCCGGCGAGACGCTCGTATTCGGCGCCGAACGCGTCCGCTAATGCGGAGGCGGGCATGGCGTTCTTTCCGTACCGGTAACTGATGCTCAACTCCGAGTCGACGCCTTCGAGCAAGGCGTACCCGTTGACTGGTGCCCGGCCACCTGGTTTTGTGTGTAACACCGGGTCGATTCCGAGGACGTCGTGCATCCGCCATGGCAGGAGATTCGTGTCGAAGCCGGCGTACCGCGGCGGATGGCCTTCTTGCAGGTCTTGGTACCCGTACCGAGTGATGAATTTTTCGAGTTCCTCACGGTTCTGAATATCGATTAAGCCGCTGGCAGTGACTGCCTTGACGTACGCCGCTTCGTTCGGGAGCTCCTTCCGAATTGTCGTGCCGTGCTCGCGCTCTATCTCGTCGAGCGCATCCTCGTACGTCACCGCGCCGGTAGTCATGCTGACAGTGCTTTCCGTAGCATCCCCGAGATCAATTCGGAGTAGCTCACCGATTTCGTCCGCCGGATGGACGACTGAGAACGACCGCTCACCGAGCTCGTACAGCCCGTTCAACAGGAGTATCAGATCGTCGTGTGCGAGTTCCATTAGAGGATCTCCGTGAAGTCGTACAGTTTCGCCGCTGTCCGCGGAATCTCCTGGTAGATGCGGCTGAAGTAATCACTCGATTCCAGGTAGAAGTAGAAGATGTGGTCGGCGTCGTAGGTCATCCCGGCGTTGAACGCGATGACGGACATGAACTTCCGGCCGGGTGTGACATCGACGGCCACGTTCGCGTCCGAGTCGTGTGCATCAGTGATTGCCTCCTGGAAGTGGGTGGCGATCCCCTGGAAGTCCGTCTCGTGATCGACGTGTCCCGTCTTTATAGTCGGACTCTCGACGCCGTACTGCTCAAGCAGTGTTCGGGTAAGGACCTTCGTATCGGACAACGCATCACCAAGTCCGGGATTGTCGAGAAAGTACACCGTGTCGGGCACGAACGCGGAGTCTAACCCGTCCCCGGCACACGCTGCTGCGATCGGATTCACCATTGCTTCGACAGTCGTACTTCCCGAACTCACCCACACAGTATCCATCACATTTATCACTTTTCTAAAGTCTGTTAAGCGTTTACCTGCCTGTTACTGCTCGAACCGTGAGAGTGCCCACGACGCCCTTGCCCGGACATCCTTGTCGTCGTCCTCCTGTAGCCGCTCTTCGAGCGCGGCTTTACTGTCCGATGCGCGAAGGTACCCGAGTGCCCAACAGGCGTTCTCACGAACGGCCGACTCGTCGTCGGCCAACAACTCGATGAACATCGGCGTCACGTGCCTGACGGATGCCGGAAAGTCTTCAGCCACACGAGCGAGTGTCCCGCTCGCGTTGGTTCGGATGTACGTATCGTCGACTGCGAGGAGTTCGACGATGTCGCCGACGAACGGTTCGACAGCATCGGTATGGATCGCCGAGACCTCGAAGAGTAACGCGCCCGCATTGTTCTGGAGCCGGTGATTCTCAGCAGTCAGCAGTTGTGCGACATCATCGACGATGTCGAACGCGAGACTCGGTGACCCCTCAACACACCGGCCAAGAGCGGCGATCGCACTAATTCGAACAGAGTCTGGTTGTGATTCATCCAGTGCAACCGTCCCGAGCAGTTCCGCAACCGGAGTGACAGCCTCCGGATGCTCACGCGCAATATATGCAAGCGCCGTCATCGCATCCTGAATCCCATCAGCACCGTCTTCGATAATCGTCGCTAACCCCGGGACGGCATCAACGGCATCACCCGGATCCGCCGACGCGATATGTGATACGCACGCAGTCGCTTCACGACGAGCGGATATACGGTTGGAATTCAGATACGGTGTGATCTCGTTCGTCGCTGGCGCGATATCAGCCGGACTGTCGTCACCAATCGCATTGAGTATCACCAAGGTATCGCCCGGTGAGATCAGATCTGATTTGCCCAACATCGACCGGAGAATCGGTATCGCCGGTGTACAGTCTCCCGGACGCACAGCTGCGATAGACCGGAGCGCCTGTAAGGCGTCCCGCTGCTGAGGAGAAGTCGGTTCTTCACGATCCAGAAGCGACAACACAGCTGACACGCGAACAGTATCAGGGTTGGCAGCCGCTAATCGGCGAAGGAGCGTCGCCTCTTCAGTCAGCGAGTCTGCTTGCGATGTGAGTGTCGTCACTTTCTCAGGCAGGATATCGACGGCAGACACCATCTCGATTGCCTCCAGATCTACAATGAACTTATCAATCCCTGGCGCAAACGGTGTACAGATAGCACCAGGCGCTTGTGACGGTTCTTCGAGTCGCACTGCATCGACCGAGAGATGAGACAGGAGTATCGATGCCTCTCCACTGTCGTTTGTGTACGTGAGCTCGAAAGCCGGCGAATCACGGTGCTCGCTCAGCCACGATGAGAGGTGCGACGCGTCAACCGGTACGATGCCAGCGGACGTCGGGCGGCCACCGTCAGTGACGGGGTCACGAGTCCACGGGAGCTCCGGGTCGATATTGCCCTGCCTGACTGCTGGCACTAACTCCCACGCGTGGTAATGGTCCCATCCGTCGACATCGCTCAGATCCAGGTCATCAACGACGACGTAGCCGTCGGCGTCGGCGTGGAGGTCTGCAATGAGCGCAAGGCGTTCACGGCGCGTTGGGAACTGCTCGTAGTACCCGTCACGTTGCTTGTCGCCGAGCCACTCCTCCCACGCATCGTCGTGGTGGCCGACAATGTCGACGACGCCAGGGATTGCAGCTTCCTCAGCAAGCGTCTGATTACCGATCGCGTACACGGCATGATCAGTCTCATGTGCGAGGTGGCGCACCCATTCGAGCGGGACAGCCTCGTGACGCGGGTGTGGGTTCACGTCGACCGTCCAGTCACGGTCGAACGCGAACACGAGCATTACTCCTGCACCTCCGGGCTCGTCACCGCCGCATGCTGACACAACGTATCGAGGAGGTCCAGTTCCTGCCGCATGGAATCGTCAGCCACAGCTGTCATCTCGTCATCCAGGTACTCCCGGAAGGTGGCGAACCGACGGGCGTACTCGTCAGGCACGACCAGCGGGACTGACTGACGCTCGTGTTCCTCGCGCTGGTCGGGCAGCAACCAGTCGTCGACGCCTGTCGCCCCGTCAGCCCGGTCGTGGACATCCTGTGCCCACGTGCGCAACTCGCGCGCATATCGGGCCAATGAGACGGCCTTTCGCACACTAGTGTGCGGGAAGGTGTTGGGAGTATCGGGCATCGTGACAGAGACACGTTCCATCTGGTCACTGCCGTCTCGCTCTGTCCACGAGGCAACCAGGTCGAGAGTAGCGTCAGGGCTTGTCTGCTCCAGCCGGACGAGCACGACCCCGCCGCGGGCTTCGCCGTCCTGCTTGGCTGATGGGAACAGCGTCCCGATGTGCATGAGTTGGTCACCTGCGCCGTCCGCCGACGGAGAGCCGTGGACGGTCTGGACCTCGTACCCATCTGCTTCAATTTCCAGATCCAGGTCGTACACGAGCGGCGTGACCATGTAATCGAACTCGTCGCCGAGTCGCTGTTCGAACTCATCGGCCGAGTGCACGAAGTAGTGGTTCGCCCCGCGAATCCCCGACAGGGAATCCGCTAGTTCAGCGTTCGCGTCCAACCCCATCCCGATGAACGTCGTGTGGATCCCCTCACCAGCAACGTCCGTGAACAACTCGGTAAGCCCGCTCTCACCAGTCTCACCGGTGTTCGGCATCATGTCCGTCATGAAAACCACGCGGCGTTCGACCCGTCGACTGGACGTTCCATCGACCAGCATATCGACGGCTGCCTCAAACCCGTCTTCGAGGTTGGTGCTGCCACCGGCTGCGATCTCGCGGATGTGCCGACGGATCGCAGGCATGTCCGTTGCGCCGACGTCTCGAAGTGGTTTCGCAACGTGAGCGCGGTGATTGTAGAGCACAACACCGAGGCGGTCCTCGGCATGGAGTTGCTCGGTCAGCGCGCAAAGCGACTGTGTGGCCGCTTCCAGCTTCGTCTCGCTGCTGGTCTCGACTTCCTGCTTCCGGCCTTGTTCGTCGTAGTAGTACTCGTCGAACGCGCTGTCCATCGACCCGGACACGTCAAGAACAGCTACAAGATCGAGTCGCGGGCGCTCGAACTCAGAGATAGAGAGCGTCGAGTCCAGGCCGACTGAAAGGTACTGCTCGGTCTCACCAGAAAGTGGATGGTCACTTACAGCCGCTGCGTAGCGGGGCGCGAACAGTGCCTCCGATGACGTCCGTTCGCCAGTCTCGAAGTAGTAGTCGTAGAACAAACCCTCGTCACTGATGGCTTCCGGTTGTGGCGTGTGCCCGTTTGCAACGTTCTCCCGAAAGTTGGTCACATCCTTTGCCCCGCCAGCAGCGAGCCCGACCGTCTCTGGACTCGCCATGTCTGCACTGGCATTCGGTGCAGCGTTCTCCACGACTTGATTCTGATTCTCGTGGCCAAACAGTTCGACCTCCTCTAGATGCCGTTCACACGATTTACAGACGTAGTCTGGCGTCTGCACTGACTGTTCGTCGTTCATCGGCGTCCAGTCATAGACGACATCACTGTCGTCGGCCACCAGCTGTATGGACGACTCGCTATCCACGATTCCGAATGACTCGTTCAGACCGAAGTCTGCCGTGGCAGCACTGACGTCAAGACCGACTGTGTCGATAACGTGCCCCGCTCGAAGTCGACTACCGCAGTCCGGGCACTGGCCAACACCACTACGTGCTGAATCGATGGGGGGAGCACCGAGGAGTCCTGAAATGGTGTATGTCGCTCCCGTTCTCAGATCTCGACCCGAGCCACTGTCCGGCGTCACAAGCACCGAAAATTGTTTACCTGTCCGGTCGGCGACGAGCAATCGGGAGACGCGTCCTTCCTCACAGCCAATTGTCCGCTTGGTGATGAACTCGACATCGATGTCGAGTCGTGCGCCTGATCGCATGTCCGTGAAGTTCCCATCCATAGTGTTGATCTGACTGCCGTTCACCCGGACAGCCAACGGGCGCTCGACGATTTGACACTCCCTCTCTTGCTACCGCCAAATAACCACCATCGGAGTGGTTGTTTTGTCGATCTTCCACCCAATAGTATGATTCTTTATGGTATAAATCCTTCGTCTCAATCCACTAAAGAGGTAGTTACACTATTGTAAAGCACATTACGATGTCCCTTAATTGAATATGAGACCTGTCTTGGGCACACAACAAGGCCGATTCATGCGAAAAACAACTCTCGATAGTTGAGAAAGCAGCCGAAACAATCATTGCGACACCGCTCATGGAACAGTTAACGAAACAATGTCTATCGATGCCGGTGATGCTCTTGTCGAATCCCTCCACGATCACAATCCCTGGTGGGAGCATGGAGCTGACGCGTTCGCACTTCCTGCCCGCCAGAAAAGCGACTTCTACCACCTCGCTCGTCCCGATCGATCCGGCAGCCAGTTCGAAGATCAGCAGCTCCTCGGACTCGTCGGACGCCGCGGAGTGGGCAAAACCACTCTGCTTCACCAGTTTATTCACCATCGAATTGAGGCAGGCGACGCCCCGGAACAATTTCTCTACCTTCCGTTTGATGCTGACCCACTCTATCAACTTCAGTCAGACGAACAACTCAGACGCGCACTCCGATACTACGAAAGTCGCATCCAAGGCCGTATAGCCGATGACCAGTCTCATTTTATCTTATTGGACGACGTCCACCGAATCGAACACGCAACGAAACCCACTCTCGATGGGTGGGGTGTCCCCGTTTCAGAACTGATTGATGACACTGCCAACCGCCATCTTATCGTAACAGCGAGTGCCGGCGTACAAGTTGAACGTGAACTGGACAACTGCAGCGTCCCGGCCGAGGAGTACGCGGTCCAGCCGATCCTTCCTGAGAAGTTCCGCGATTACCTCTTCACACTGTATCCAGATCTGGAAGAGGATGAAACCCGAGTGAGTCCGAGTTCGTTACGCAGCGGTGACAACAGTATCCCCTCCGCGTTGCAGTCTGGTAAAACTGACCCGGTCATTGCAGAGTTACGGGGACTGTACGAGCAAGTTTCGGACGTCGAACGCCGTGTCCAATCACAGGTCGTCGACTATCTCTCAATGGGCGGGACGATAAGCTATGCACACGATGGTGCCGTCGAATCGGCTGCTGACCTGACTACGGAGGATTACACACGCCTGCGCGAGAACGTCCAAAACGCACTGTATCAGGAAGTTCCAGGTTTTGAATCGATTCAAACGATCGCAGACCTCGAACGATTGTGTGCACTGGCAGCCCGGAACCGAGCCGCCGAATCGTTTCAGTATCAAGAGCTCGTCGAGTTGTTTGACGTGGATCGCCGGACGATCGCCGACAGCTACCTTCCTGCGCTGGCTGAACTGTACCTGCTCACCGGCGTCACCGAATACGACAACAGTCGCCCACGCGCAGTCAGACTATATCTCCGCGATACTGGACTCGTGACCGCATTAGCGGACGGGAACGCATCGGCCGTTCGGAATGATTTCGAACGGGAAGCAGATCTTGCCCGCGTCGCAGCATTCGACCACACGATGCGGTTTGCGTATGGTATCAACGCAGCGCAAGGCAACGACGCCACACCATCCGTCCAGTACTGGCGTGGACGGGATGGCGAAGTCGATTTCATCTTCGAAGTCGACGGAACACCAGTCCCGATCGGACTTGCCTACCGTTCACGAGAGCACTCCGAAGCACTCTCAGCAGTGCAGGAATTCAAGCAGACCTACGATGTCCCACTCGGGTTTGTCCTCGCTGGAGATACTGTCCGTGGCGCGGAGCCAATCCAGGAGCTTGACGATGGGATCATTCAACTCCCGTATTGGCTGTACCTCCTCTTCTGTTAGCAGTAGAATACGCACGCACCACTACAGTTTCGTGCCCTGCTGGCGTGCTATCATCCTTCTGTAAGGCCACAGTTCGGAGACGTGAAAGCGAGTCAGCGATTACTTGCCACCAAGGGTTTTTAAATAAATAGATAATTCACTGTGTGAACCGATGGTAGATAATCAATCCGAAGAGATCACGAACAAGCTTGCAGAGGCGCTTAGCGAAGAGGCAACCACGGTCGAAAACGACCTCGACGATTTCCACAATTGGATGCTGAAGAAGGGAAAGAATCCAGCCCGAAAGAAATCTCTCTCTACCTCTCAGGCGAGTAATTATCATGCACGCATCGATCAACTGTACCGGTTTGTTATTGATCGTCTCGAACTGGACGACCAGCGTGTCATCACTCAGGAGCAAGCTCACCAGCTCATTGAATGGTTAGATCATGACACAATCACCGCGCAGATAGGCGATTCGTATTCGGAGGGTGCAAAGCGGAAATTCTCGAACACGCTGAAGAAATATTTTCAGTGGCGAAATGACGAAGGTGCCTGTGAAGAACAGTGGGAACCACGGATCTCGTTTTCAGATGGAGATCACGAATCCGCGGACAAGCTTTCGTTCAAAGAACGGTGGCAGGTGCGGAAGGCCGCATTGAATTACGGATCGCTCCCGTCATACTACGAGACTGCTCCGGGTGAACGCGACCGAATAAACGGGCTCGTTGCACAGCGCCTCGGGAAACCGAAGGACGAAATCACGGCCAACGACTGGAAGCGAGCGGACACCAGCAGTAAGGTCGGGTCGCTCGTAGCGGTTGGCTTGGAAACCGGGATGATCCCGATCGAAATCCAGGAAGCGCGTATCGAGTGGTACGATCAGAAACGGAATGTCTTCACGATCCCACAGGAGTATGCTGCAAAAGATCGGCCCACAACGGACCTGCCGCTCACAGAAGAAACAGGTGACATCTTAAGCAAGTGGATTAAAGAGCGGCGACACTACGAAGAGTACGACGGGACGAATCTGCTATGGCTCAACTCCTGGCAGAATCCGTATCAGTCAAAGAATCTGTGCTACCTGGTCAGGCGACTCTGCAATGAGGCTGACATCGATCACGAAAACCGTCGAATTGTGTGGTACAGTCTGCGGCATAACCTCGGTCAGACCATAGAGGAAGAAGAGAGCCTCTCTCAGGCAAGAGATCAGTTGCGGCACAAACATATCTCAACGACCAAATCGATATACGCAGAATCCACGATCGAGAGTCGACGCCAGACACTCAAAAACATCAACCAAGTGGCGCAACAGACCGCTGAAAACCCGAACTTCAGTCCGTATACCGACGAACCGAAACGACGATCGCCACAGTATCCAGACGAATCTACATCGAAGTCAACGAACGGTAGCACCACACACATTGATGCCGTGATTGACGACACACAATCAGACCGAAGTGACCTCGCTCAAAAAATACTGTCTGAAGAAATATAACCGTAGCTGGCCATCAGAGATGACATATTTAGAGGGGCAAATTATTATCGAGGACGCTCTCCATTTTTAAATTCCAAATCTGCTTCACACTCAGGACACTGTAACGTATCTTTTGTGTCACCCATCACGTAGACACCTGTAGCTCCTGCTAATGCACCAACGGCTGCGAAGGGTAAAGTTCCGGATATAGCTGTTCCAAAAGCTGCTATTCCTGAACCTATTGAACCGAGACCTACACCTGATAGGGCAGGTACAGCCATACTCTTAACCGTCATATATTTTCCTTTGAGTTGAAGTAGCGTTATCTCCTCTCCACAGTCGTTGCAGTCGAAGTTATTAACAAATGATATTTCGTCCTCCTGAATGTCCGCCATATCTCGGGGTGATACTCTAACAATAAATATCTATTGACGAATTCTTTGTTGTTCTATATTTCAGATTAGGCAGGATCCAAGCGTAAACCTCAGTCTGTATCGATTGATAACTTCAGCCTCTGTATTGATCAAAAGGGTTCCATACTTTCTCCCACTGAGGATTTTAATAGAGTCGGCTATAGATAACACTCACCGTCTCAGGCTATTCCATCCGATCTAATGCGTTTTGTCGATCCTCCACAGGCGTCTGATCGTACTTCATGGTCGTCTCCGGACTCTTGTGCCGGAGTTGGGTCTGTGCTGCTGCAAGGTCTTCCTCGCGCGTCATATATGTCCCTGTAGAGTGGCGGATCGCATACCAGCTCATCTGCCGGTTTTCGTACGAGATCTCCGCGACATCACAGAGCCGACGGATGACCTGACGGAGTGCAGACGATCCGTACGGATTCCCGCGACGCGTCAGCCAGAGAGCGTCCGTGTCGTCGTACATCGGTTTCGTCTTTCGCTGCTCCAACCATCGGTCCAGGAGATTGGTCGTCCGTTGTTGCAGACCGACAATCCAGTGACCGGTATTCTTCGATGACTGCTCTTTCGGGATCCGGAGTACGCTGTTCTCGATATCAACCCAACTGGTCACCGCTCGTTCGACTTCGATCGGCCGTAGACCAGCGTCGAGACTGACAGCAGTGAGGCTTGGAATCTTCCACCCGTTCGCGCGATCCCAATCATCCGGATGGACCTCAGATTTCGGCTTCTCGAATCGCTGTGCCAGGTAGGTTTTCCACCGATCACGCTCTTCAGAACTGAGGCCCTTGTAGGCAGGAACGCTTCCGTATTCGAGCGCTGCCTCGCGGATCTTCCCCCGCTCTTCCCGAGTCAAATAATCACGAGGCGAGGTCGTCTTGTCCTCTGTTGAGAACGAGAATTCTGGAACCCACTCGTCCAGTCCGTGCTTGTTCTCACGCCACTTGAACAACATCAGCAATGCCTTTCGGCAATTCGACTTGTGAGCGTTGCTGGACTCCTGTTTGGCGAGGTAGGTCAGGTGTGCGTCAGCGTGCTCGTGCGTAATGTTCGTCGTGTACCCGTCCTCCCGGTTCCAGACCCATCGATAGAACTGGTCCATCCGGTGGGATCGAGCCTTGACAGTCGAGTGGGCGTACCCGTTGGCTTTCTGCGGGCCCTTCCCGAATGCGAGCAACCATTCCAGGCACCGTTCGCGTTCGCTTCGGTAGTCGATCTGTTGACGTTCGTTGAGTAGTTCTTCCGAAGGTTCGGGGACGACTGAGATCCCGTTGAGAGGGGTCGTTGCCTCTTCGGCGTTTTTCATTGCCGGACACCTCGATGGGAACCCACTAGCTTGCCCGTCGATTGGGACATTTGCATCCAATCGCCAGATGGCGATGGGGTCAGTACATCGAACCCGATTGCCGCTGCTATATAGCTAATCGCAGGACGGCGGTGGGTTCGATCGGTCGTTCGAATCGGCTTGCCCGTGAACATGGATTAATTCCGTTCTTGTCCACGGACGAAAACTGCAAGACGGGAGGAGGACGAGGATGCTCCGTCAGGGATTCGAACCCTGGTCCTTGCCGTGAGAGGGCAAGATGATTGGCCGGACTACACCAACGGAGCGCAGTCGATTGTATCGGGGAGATACGTATAATGGTTGCGTTTCCGCCCTGCCCTGTGTGGGTTACTCATACTGCTAGCTGCGTATCTGTGGGAGATTTGGTCCCGAAGTGAAAAATATATTGACAGAATTTACAGACGGCAGTCTCACTCGTCGTCGAACGGGGAACCGGCGGCGTCCGGTTCGTGGCCGGCGAGGCTGATGATGTTCTCGCGGCCGACGCGGAGTTTGCTGATCTCGCCGTCCTCTTCCATGTCAGAGAGCAGCATACTCACCTTCGATTTCGACCAGTCGGTCTCTTCGACGATGTTGACCTGTTTCATGCGCCCACCGTTGTCTTCCAGGAGTTTGACGACACGGTCGTTGTCGGAGAGGAGTTCCTCGTCGGGGATCGGTGTCTGGTTCTCGTTGGCAGTGTCGGTGCCCTGGGTCGACGGCTCGACGGTCTCGGAGCCGCTATCGTCGGACCGGCTTGGCCAGGTCACCGAACCAGTCCGATACGCGATCGCACTGGAGACGCCCAGGACGACGATGAGCACGCCGACGAGCCAGACCATCGGGTTGCTGGTCCCGCTTCCGAGCGGTTCCGTGGTCGCGTTCGTCTGGGTCGTGGCGTCGCTTGGGGGCGTCGACGAGGCGTCGTCTGTCGTCGTGTCGCCATCTGCCGGGCCCGGTGAACGAGTGCTCGTCGCTGTCGGGCGCGGGACGAATTCGACGTACGGCCGTTGATTCGTGAAGGTTCGCTCCCCGATCCACGTGATGCTATTGCTGTCCGAGAGCGCGTCTGGATCGGACTGTGAGGTCGGCATCGGGTCGACATCGGCAAAGGTCACGCCATTCCCTGGAACAAACACGAGCGCCTGGTCGGGGCCGATGTAGAAGTTCTCGCCGAACACGTCACCGACGACGATCCGATCATCAGCCGTCCGAGCGAAGTGAGTCCACGTGAACTGCAGTTCGATCGTCCCGCGGTCGTCGAAACTCGCCGTGACGTTGGTGTAGGCCTCGCGTCCGAACGCCGTCGCCTCCATCGGTCGACCCGTGGCGTTCCGGCCGACATCCGTCAGCGCCCCCGCTCGCGAGACGAAGTTTCGGTACAGTTCCGTCTCGTTGTTCTCGAAAGTCCGCGCGAACTCCCGAAACTGCTGCACTTCCGACTCGTTGGCCAGCCGACGGTGGTGTTTGATCGCCCAGCGCGCGGAGCCGTTGTCAGTGACCGTGATCTCGAACGTCGTCTGGTCGAACCCTTCGGGCTGGCCCAGTAACCCCTCCGTCGTCGGCTTCTGAGCGGCGGTCAGTGTGGCACCGCTCGCAACGACGAGCAGGCCGAGCAAACACGCCACAGCGACCTGGCGATTCATCTACCCTATATCACCCAAGGACAGGATAAAAAACGCTGTGTCTATCGCCGACCGGCGTTCGGTTGGGTGTTCACACACCCCAGACTAGAACCATCAGCACACGACGGCGTCCGCGAGTCGTTCGACGGGGTGGTCCGGCGAGTCGTGGCCCGCCCGATCGCCAAGCTGGGTGCGACAGGAGGCCCCGGGCGCGACGACGCTCTCCCCCGAACTCTCGGCGATCTGGTCGAAGAGGATACGGCCGATCGACTGACTCATCGAGTAGTGTTCGGCCTCGTAACCGAAACTCCCGGCCATGCCACAGCAGCCCGAATCCAGCGGGTCAACCTCGTAGCCGGCCCGGCGGAGGACGCCAACGGCGTGATGGTCTCGTGTGATCGCCTTCTGGTGACAGTGGCCGTGGTACGTCAGTGTCTCGTCGCTGTTCTTCCAGGCGACGTTTTCGTCGAGTCTGAAGCGATCGAGGAACTCACAGAGCCCGTAGGCGTTCGCGGCGACGGTGTCGGCGTCCGAACCCAGCAGGTCCCGGTAGTCCGACTGGAACATCACCGCGTCGGAGGGTTCGACGAGAACCACGTCCCAGCCGTCCTCGACCCTAGATTCGAGCGCTTCGACGTTCGTTCGTGCTCGTTCGCAGGCCAGATCGATAAAGCCCTTCGAGTGAGCGGCCCGGCCGCTACTGGTCGTCTCGTCGGAGAGCTGTACGTGCACGTCGGCAGCTTCGAGGACGCGAACAGCGGCTTTCAACACGTCGGGATCGCTGTAGTTGTTGTACGTGTCGGGGACGAGGACAGCGCGTCGCTGGGCAGTTTCACGGCTCACTCCGGGACTGCGCCCGGCGAACCAGTCCTCGAACGACTCGCGGTGGAACGTCGGGACCGAGCGCTCACCGGCGATGCCCACGAGGCGCTCGGCGAGGAGGTCGCTGCCCGGCGCTCTGGCCAGCAAGTTCGAGAGCGGTGCCAGCCTGCTCCCCCACTTGCTGACGGTGTCGATGTGGGCGAACAGTTTCGACCGCAGGCTCGACCCGTGTTCCTGGTGACGCGCGTGCTCGACCTCGGTCTTGAGCTTCGCCATGTCGACCTCGCTCGGGCAGTCTTTGGCACACCCCTTGCAACCGATACACAGATCCATAATCTCGTCGACGAACTCCTCGTCGGTCGGATCAGCCGGGAGGTCACCGCTCATCGCCTGCCGGAGCGCGTTGGCCCGCCCGCGGGTCGCCGTCGACTCCTCGTCGGCCGCACGATAGGTCGGACACATCACGCCACCGGTCGTCTCCTGGGGGCCGCGACAACCGCCACAGCCGTGACAGAGTTCGACCATCCCCTGAAAGCCGTTCTCGTTTTCCCAGTGGAGTGCCGGCTCGAACTCGGCGTCGAAGTCGTACTCCGGATCGAACCGGAGGTCGTCGGTCATGTCGACGGCACGTGCTCGGGCCGGCACGCCGTCGGGAATCGACTCGTCCCCGGCGTAGCCACACACTTGGCCCGGATTGAGGAGCCAGTCGGGGTCGAACGCCGACTTCAGGTCGCGGAAGCGCTCCCACACGTCCTGCCCGTACAGCTTCCTGTTCCACTGTGTCCGGGCGCGCCCGTCGCCGTGTTCGCCGGAGACGCTACCGCCGTACTCGACGACGAGGTCCGTCGCGCCGTCGGCGATCGCCGCCATCTGTTCGATGCCCTCGACCGTCTTGGTGTCGATCAGTGGTCGGATGTGCAGACAGCCCGGCCCGGCGTGGGCGTAGAAACTGGCGAAGGTGTCGTTGTCGGCTAGCAATTCTCGGAAGTCCGCGACGTAGTCGGCGAGGTTCTCCGGCGGAACCGCGGTGTCCTCGATGAAACTGATGTGCTTCGCGTCGGAGGTCCGGCCCAGCAGGATCGGGAGCCCGCTCTTGCGGAGCTTCCAGAACCGCTCGCGTTCGGCGTCGTCGTGGGCCTCCTGGCCGTCGAAGGCTCGCCGGGGGTCGTCCGTCAACGACTCGGCTTCGCTCTGTGGGACTCCGTCTGTCGACACGTCGCCCACCCTGTCGGCCAGTAGATCGGCGACCAGTTGCTTGCCCTGTGGATCGTTGTCGGCGTAGAACTCCACCAGGAGGACGGCTCCGGTGTCTTCGGGGAGCAACTGTTCGACGAGCGATCCGAACTCCTCGGTGCCCGCGGCCAGTTCCAGCAACACGTCGTCCAGCACCTCGACCGCGGCTGGATCGTGCTCCAGAATCGCTGGCACGTCGGCCATTGCGTCGACGAGATCCGGGTAGGAGAGCAGGCCCAGCGACTTCGTCTCGGGGACCGGTTCCAGCCCGACGGTCGCCTCGGTCACGATCGCGAGCGTCCCTTCGCTCCCCGCCAGCAACCGCGCGAGATTGATCGACCCTCCCTCGGCCTCGTCGATCAGTCGGTCGAGGTTGTAGCCCGAGACGTTGCGTTTGAGGTCCGGAAAGGCGTCCGCGATCGCGTCACGTCCGTCGTCGACGAGACGTGCGACGGCCGCGTAGATCTGCCCCTCCAGCCCGCCCTCCCCTGCCCGCGCCCGGAGTTCGTCGAGACTCACTTCGCCGAACGTCGTCGCGGTGCCGTCGGCCAGGACGACTTCACACTCCTCGACGTACGCGTCGGTCTTGCCGTATTTCAGCGAGTGGGCCCCCGTGGAGTTGTTGCCGATGGCCCCGCCGAGGACGCTCTTGTCACCCCACGCTGGATCCGGTGCGAACTTCAGGTCGTGCTCCGCGAGACTGTCGTTGAGTTCGCCCAGTGTCACACCGACCTGCGCCCGCGCTCGTCGGTCTGCTGGATCGATCGACTGTAGATCGTCCATGAACCGTGAGAAATCGAGGACGACGGCCCGGTTGACCGCCTGCCCGGCGAGGCTCGTGCCGCCGCCGCGGGGGAGGACCGGTGTGTCCCGCTCGGCGCAGTAGGAGACGACGGCAGCCACGTCCGCAGTCGATCGGGGAAAGACGACCCCGATCGGCGTCACCTCGTAGGCGCTGGCGTCGGTGGCGTACAGTTGACGAGTGTACTCGTCGAACCTGACGACGCCGTCGATTCGCTCGTCGAGATCGTCGACGAACGCCGGGTGCTCGGTACGACCGCCCTCGTAGTCGTACGCGGCCCGATCGTCGTCGGCCGGATCCGACCCAACTGACTCCTGACGTGTTCCCATGTCGTGGTCTTTGTCAGGGGTGCGATTAAAACTCCGGGCCCCGGATCGACGACGAAACGGAGACGGTCGTCGCGTCGGCCTGAAATCAGATCTCTTGCCAGTCGCTGGGCTGGCTGGACAGCCCCATCACGCGAGCCTGGCGTGTACCGTCTTGCTCGCGGAACTCGACGAGCCCGTCGAAGGCTTGCTTGATGACTTGGAGCGTCTGGTCGTCGTGTGCGCCCGAGTCGATAGTGAACACGCCGATATAGCCGGCGGAGTCGAGGCGCGAGGAGAGGATGTGACAGAGTTTGAACACGGTCTTCTTGTCCGTGTAGGTGAGCATCGTCGAGAGTGAGACGAGCGCGAGTCGTCCCTTGTCACGACCGCTCTTGTGGAGGCCCTCCAGCGCTTTCGTGATGCCGATACCGATCCCCGTCAGGTCGCCTGGGGAGTTGACGTGGTGGATGTAAGAACCGTTCTGCTGGCTATCACCGCCGTCGCCGCGGCAGTCGACAACTCCCAGTTGCGAGTCTTCCATCCCTGGAACGTCCGTCTGGAACTCGTCGATGACGGCGGCCGCCTGGTCGTTCGTCGTGACGACGACTGCCCCCTCACCGTCTTCGGCCCCGTCTTTGAGCACGTCCATGGCGAGACCCTCTTTGCCACTCATCGCGGGTCCTGCGATGAGCAGGCTCGTTCCCGGGCGGACGGATGATAGTGCGTCGAAATCGAGTACGTTTGACAGATCGTACATGTTCTCTGACAGTTTATTCGTCTTCACCATTGCTCAGGCCACGCAGTGTTGCGATAAAGTCGGCATCGTCGCCGATACCGCCGAGCGATTCTGATAGCTCGTCTTTCAGTTCGTTTATCTCACTCTTAAGTTCATCGTATTCTTCGCTCTCTTCGAGTTCGGCGCTGCTCTTGCTCGCTTCGAGCGTCGCTTGCTTCTCGACCTGCGAGTAGTAGTTCTGGAGGAGCGAGTCGTACTCGGATCGCTCGAGGAGGTTCTCCACTGTCTCGTGGAGTTGTTCGCTTCTGATGGGCTTCGAGAGGTACGCGTCGAACCCCATCTCGAGGATGTCGAAGTCTGGTTCGACTGCCGTCACCATCGAGACGCGACAGCCGAGGTCGCGTTCGCGGATCCGTTCGAGCACTTCGTCACCGGACAGGCCCGGCATCATTCGATCGAGCAACACGACATCGACGGAGTCGTCCAGGAGCTCTAGCCCCTCGTCGCCGTCGTGTGCCATCCGAACCTCGTAGTCCTTTCGGAGCCACAGCTTGTATGTTTCCGCGACATCCGGTTCGTCCTCGACGATGAGCACGACGGGTCGATCCGATTCTGACATCTATTCTCTACTCTGGTTTACTTTTTCATCATACATAGCCCTGTGGGTATGAGAGGAACGTGATCGACGGGCGCTATCAATTTTCACCATCGAACAGTGGCTATCTACCACCAATCGAACAGTCGCCATCTACCACCAATCGAACAGTCGCCATATACCGGTCTGGGACCGGAACGAGAGATCAGCACGCACAAGCCTGTGGGCAACCGACCGAACGGTATGATTCGTAACCTGGTTCCCGGTGGGGGCACGTTCACGAGTAACGTCTTCCTCGTCGAGGGCGAGACGACGGCACTGGTCGATGTCGGTAACGATTTCGACGTCGTTGCTGCCGTGCACGAACACGTCGACGACCTCGACCTGGTCGTCCTGACACACACCCACCCGGACCACGTCGGGAACCTGGGTGCAGTCCGGGCGGCCTTCGAGGTACCCGTGGTCGGATACGACGCCGACTTCGAAGGCATCGACCACAGTATCGACGACGGAGAGACGATCGCGATCGGCGATCACGACCACGTCGCACTCCACACGCCGGGGCACAAAGACGATCACGTCTGCCTGTACGCAGCGTCAGCTGGCGTCCTCTTCGCCGGCGATCTGGTCTTCGCCAACGGGAGCTTCGGACGGACTGATCTGGAAGAAGGCGACCGCTCGACCCTGATCGAGAGTATCGATCGGGTGCTGTCGGTGGTCGAGGAAGGGGTCACAGAGATGCACACTGGGCACGGCCCCAGCGTCACCGACGACCCGTACGGCGACATCGAACTCGCCCGACAGGCGGCGACCTTCTGACCGGCGGCGTCACTCTGGTGGCACGTCCACACTACCGGCCGATCTGTGAACGATTTCGTCACTCCGGGCGGCGACGATCGTCACGAAGTGACAGCCTGCGGTATCACTCGTCTTCGGCGAGCCCGTAGTAGCCGGGCTCGTCGTCGCTACTCGGGTCGGCGAAGGTGAACGATTCGGCGTGTTTCAGCAGCCACGGGATCGCCCAGTCCATTAGAACGTTCTCCGTCTCGACGTCGAGTTCGGCGTCGGCATCGAGCCCCTGCAACAGCCGGCCGATCTCGTAGATCGTGTACATCTTGTCACCGTCGAGCACTTCGGCAGGTTCGCGAAATTCCAGCGGCCGTAGGTCGTCGAACTCGTCTTTCGGTCGTGGCATAGTTCGCGTTTCCTCGCTCCGGGCCTTAATCCTCCGGATCGAGATACGGACACAGCCCGACGGACGAAGTCGTGACTGATCGGTGAGCGTCGAAAAAACGTGAAGTCTGGCGTCGCTCGGGGCGGCGCGGTCTACTCGAAGTGACTGGCAGCCGTCTCGTACTGTTCGGCGACCTCGTCCCAGTCGACGACCTCGAAGAAGGCGTCGATGAAGCTGCCGCGGTCCGGGCCGTAGTCGTAGTAGTACGAGTGCTCCCAGACGTCCAGCGCCATGATCGGGTGGGAACCCCAGAGCGCGCCCTGGTCGTGCTTGTCCACCGCGACGTTGCGGAGCTGCTTGGCGACCGGGTCGTAGACGAGCAGCGCCCAGCCACCGGCGGCCGAGGCAGCGGCCTCGAACTCGCCCTTCCAGCCCTCGTAGGAACCGAAGTCTTCCTCGATACGGTCCAGGAGGTCACCGGAGGGCTCGCCACCGCCGTTGGGATCCATATTCTCCCAGAACAGCGTGTGGAGATAGTGTCCACTGCCGTTGTGGGTGACGTTGCCGAGTGCGCCGCCCGAGGAACCGTAGTCTCCCGACTCGCGGTTCTCTGCGAGCGTCTCTTCGGCGGACGCGAGGCCGTTTACGTACCCCTGATGGTGGGTATCGTGGTGCCAGGTCAGCACCTGTTCGGAGATGTGTGGCTCCAGTGCGTCGTAGTCGTACGGAAGCGGCGGAAGTTCAGGATCGGAATGTTCGGACATGGGATATCTCCTCCATTTTCAGGGTGGGCCGGGCGACTGTTAAACGTTTAGGAGCCGTATGGTACCACACCGCACATCGACATCGCGCGCGTCACTCCCGAGCATCGTTCGCCTGGAGTCGTGGCACGGAGACGTTGACGACGGCCCCGTCCGGATCGTTGTCCTCGATCGAGAGGTCTCCCGAGAGCGCCTGGACGCCCCAGTTGGCGAGCCACAACCCCAGTCCGCTGCCGTGCTTGAGTTTCGTCTCCTCGCCCGCCTCCAGTACCGCACGCTCACTCTCTGGAATCCCCGGCCCGTTGTCGGTGACCCTGACAGTGACGGTGTTCCGGTCGGCCGTCGCGGTGATGCGAACGAACGGCTCTCTGGCGTCGTTGTGCTCGATTGCGTTCTCGACGAGGATCTTGAGTACCGTTCCCAGCGCGAGGTTGCACGCCGCATCGTCGACACCGTCACAGGTGCATTCGATGTCGATGTCGTGGTGTTCGTCCGACACTCTCCGTTCCTCCCATTCGAGCAGCGTCGCCACCTCGACGATGTCGGCGTCGTCTCCCTGTGAACGGAGTATCTCGTCGATCTCTCTGGCCTTGTCGCCCAGATCGACGAGGCTCATCGACTTCTCCTTGATCCGCTCGGCGACGGCTTCCGGTTCGACCGCGTCGCCACCGGCGATGATGCGGTCGGCGTAGCCGTACACGACGTTCATCTCGTTGCGGAGGTTGTGACGCAACACGCGATTGAGTACGTCGAGGCGCTGGAGTCGAGTCTGCTGTTCGGTCACGTCGTGGAAGATCAGGATCTTCCCGCCCGATTCGTCGTGCCCGTCCAGTTGCGTCACCTGGATCTCGTATATCCGGTCGCTGTTCCCGTCTGCAAGATCGACCTGCACCGGTTCGTCGTCTGCCGAGGCGATCTCGTCGTACTGCTGGACGACGGCGTTCGCTTCGTCCCCCTGGAGCGGTGCATCGACATCGAGGATTCGCCTCGCTTCGGGATTGGCATCGGCGATCCGATCGCGCCCGTCGACGACGACCACGCCGTCTTCCATCGAGTCGATCAACGACTGCTGTGCGATTCTGTCGGTGACCGGAGTCTCATCAAGGACGTCGTATCGCCGTAGTGCGACCATTCCGGCGACACCGGTCAACACGAACGTGAGCGGTGTCGGATCGAGGTGTTCGATGGGGGTCACCCCGAACGCGTTGGCGATACTCGCGATCCACGGCGGGAGCACGATGCACAGCAGCGCCCCGGCCTGGCCGAGGTAGCGTCGGTGAGTCCCGACCGCGAGCTGGACGATCAGGACCGTCCCCGTGAGCAGTAACACGTTCGAGTAGACGATGTGAATCCAGAACCAGGGACCGGGCGTCAACGCGAGCAGCGTCACTGGTCCGTCGGTGGCGACACTCATCTCCGAGTACAACAGGTCGTGGACGCCAGCGGTCAGCGCGAGCGAGAGGCTCACCGACGGTAGGACCGACAGCGCCACAGCCGTCCTGAACGTCACGTACTCGTCGCGACCCGTGTACTGGAGTGTGAACAGGAGCCAGCAGACGGGAATGAACGCGATACCGAGCCACTGTAACTGTGACCAGAACAGCAGCCAGCGCCTGGTCGTCGCGAGCAGCACCATCCCTGTCGTCGCCGCCCACCAGGTTCCGCAGAACATCGTGATGGCGAACGGCGTCGCACCCACTCTGGGTCGCGCTCGCCACGCAAGTAGGGAGAGGGCGGCGGCGACGACGACCGACCCCCAGACGACGGTCAGCCAGATGAGATGTTCGGTCATCGAAATCCGAGCTATCAATTGTCGGGGTTCTTGTTCCTTAAGCAGTCCGGCCCGCCACATGCGGTCCGAGACCGGCCGAAAGTTTCAATAGCTTGTTCACGTATTGTGACACATGTTGACCGTAGACACGGCTTCGGTGGGGGACGTGGCCGTGTTACACGCCGAGACCGACGAGCATGCCCGTCGGGCAGTCGAGCAGTTTCTCCGACTGGAACTGGACGGCGTCAGGACGCTGTCGGTCGACGGCACGGAGGCGGCGATCGAACACGTCGAACAGGGGGATGTCGGGTGTGTCGTCAGCGAGTATCGGAGCGATTCACTGGACGGGCTCGCCCTGCTTCGAGCGGTTCGCGACCGCGATTCAGACGTGCCGTTTCTCTTCTTTTCCGACGTCGAGGAATCGCTCGCACCGATCAGAGCGATCGACGAGGGAGCGGACGGTTTCTACCGCAAGACAGAATCGACCAGACGGTACGTCCGCCTCGCCCAGCGGGTCGGCGATCTGGTCTCGGACTACGAGCGACGTGACACACTGGCCGAAACTGTTCGGGACTTCTCTCGCCTGTTCGATCGCACGGACGACGTGTTCTGGATGTACACCGCCGACTGGGAACAGGTCGTCTTCGTCAACTCTTCGTACGAAGACGTGTGGGGACAGCCGGTGTCGGCACTCGAGGAGGATCCCCGGGCCTTCCTCGACGCGACGCACCCCGACCACAGGGAGCGAGTGATCGAAGCCATGGAAACGGTCTCGAACGGATCGACGGCAGAGGTCGAGTTCCGTGTCAATCCTGAGGACGGGTTCAACCGGTGGGTGTGGGTCGAGGGGGCACCGATCACCGACACCACGGGCGGGGTCGAGTACGTGGCCGGGTACGTCCGTGACATCACCGAGCGCCGCGAGCAACAACAGGAACTCGAACGACGGACACGACAGCTCGAACGACAGGCCGAACAGCGGGAGTTTTTCAACAGCGTGCTCCGTCACGACGTGCTCAACGGGATGAACGTGATTCGCGGTCGATCGGAGTACCTCGTGGACGAACTCGACGACGACGCGTACCGGGAGCAGGCCGAAACCATCTACACGTGGGCCGACGAGCTAATCGACCTGATCGATCGGGTTCGAGCGATCCTGGACGCGATCAGTGACGACGAACGCGATCGAGAACTCGAACCAGTCGGGCTCGACCGAGTCGTCGAGAAAGAAATCGATCGCGTCGCGGCAGCGTATCCGGAGGCGACCTTCGAGACCGACGTGCCAGAGGGAACGACTGTTCGGGCCAACGAACTGCTGGGGACGGTGGTGAGCAACCTGTTAACCAACGCCGTCGAGCACAACGAGCCAGCGGGCCTGACCGTGACAGTGCGAGCGACCGACGAGGGGCCGTACGTCCACGTCGAGATCGCCGACACGGGACGGGGGATCCCAGACGAGCGAAAAGAGGCAGTTTTCAGCCGTGGTGAGTCGACGCGTGGCCGGACCAAACGAGGTGGTCTGGGGCTGTACATGGTCGAGACGGTCGTTTCGGCCTACGGTGGCGCGGTGTGGATCGAAGACAACCACCCTCGCGGGACGGTCGTCTGCCTTGATCTCCCGGCGGCTGATTCGTCGGAGAAGTAACGACTGGGCCGCGCCGGCCCGAACTGTCGGTTACGATTCGCTCTCGCCGCGAGCGGCCTCGAACATCGACAGCGCCTGCTCTCGGCGCTCGCCGTGGTCGACGATCGGATCGGGGTAGTCCGGGGCGGCGTTCCGGCGCTGGGTGAGCGACAGGTCGGGCCACTCGTGGATCACCGACGGGTCGACGCCCCGAAGTTCCGGGACGTACGATTGGATGTAGTCGGCGTCGGGATCGTATCGCTCGCCCTGGGTCATCGGGTTGAAGATCCGGAAGTACGGCTGTGCGTCGGTCCCGGTCGAGGCGGCCCACTGCCAGCCGCCGTTGTCGTTGGCCGTGTCGTGATCGACCAGTCGCTCCCGGAACCAGTCGTACCCCTCACGCCAGTCGATCAGGAGGTCCTTTGTCAGGAACGAGGCGACGATCATTCGGACGCGGTTGTGCATGAACGCCTCGTCGCGAAGCTGGCGCATCCCCGCGTCGACGATCGGATATCCCGTCTCGCCGTCCTTCCAGGCTTGCAGAGCCTCCGGATCGTCGCGCCACTCGATCGGGTTCTCGTAGTCCTTGTAGTTCTCGGTCACCACCGACCGGTTCGAGAACAGGACCTGCGTGTAGAACTCTCGCCAGGCCAGTTGTGACTGGAACTCCTCGACCGACTCGCGCTGGGCGTCGGACTCTGCATCTGCCACTGCCGCCGCCGTCCGCTCGTACACCTCACGGATCCCGATCGTCCCGAACTTGAGATGCGAGGAGAGTCGCGACGTACAGTCTTCGGCCGGGTAGTCCCGGCGGTCTTCGTAGCGATAGACCCCGTCCTCGCAGAACTCGTCCAGCAACGCTCTGGCGTGGTCCGTGCCCGCAGGCGGGATCTCGGCGTCGGGCTGTTCGAACCCCAGGTCCGAGAGCGTGGGCAGCGGATCTCCCGATACGTCGGCCAGTGCCGAGGCATCGGGGGCGTCGTGGGGATCGTCTTTATCGCGGTCGTGCCACTTCCGCCCGAAGTACGTGAACACGGCGTAGGGGTCGCCGTCGTTCGTCGTGATCTCGCCCGGCCGGTGGAGTACGGTGTCGGTGACCGAGTGACGCTCGACGCCGACATCGTCGAGGGCCGCTCGGACTGCGACGTCGCGCTCGATCCCCAGCCCGGAGTACGATTCCCCCCACGTCACGCCTTCGGCGTCGTACGCCTCGGCCAGCCGTGGCAGCTCGACCGTCGGATCGCCACGGGCGATCACGAGATCGCTGTCGCGATCGCGATACCACCCTCTGAGCGAATCGAGTGCGTCGAGCATGAACGCCACACGCGCCGGTGCCGCGTGGGCGAGGATCTCGTCGTCGAAGACGAAAACTGGAACTGCAGTGTCGTCATCGGTCGCCGCGGCGAGCCCGGCGTTGTCCGTCGCGCGGAGGTCGCGACGATGCCAGTGGATGTGCATACACGGTCAAGCCACTGCGCCGTTGTCAAAGCACCCCCTACGCTGTTTGTATTCCGACCGACAGTCGGTGTCGTCCTGCACGGACGACGCTCCCCCACACTCGACGCTGACGAACGCTTTTGGTCGTGGTCGCCGTCGGTGGGGAGCATGACCGACGATCAGGTACTCGTCGAAACCGAGGACGGCGTCGCAACGATCACACTGAACCGGCCGGATGCGCGTAACGCGCTGTCTGCACCCGCGGCCGACCAGCTCGTCGCGGCCGTCGACACCGCCGAGGACAGCGACGCTCGTTGCGTCGTGCTCCAGAGCAACGGTGGCGCGTTCTGTGCCGGCGGCGACGTCCACGCCATGATCGAGAGCATCGAACAGGACATCTCGCCTGCCGAGCGCGTCGAGGTCGTCGTCGGCGCCGTCAACCGAGCCATCAGGCGGGTCTTCGAGTGTCGCTTGCCGACGGTCGCGAAGATCGATGGACCTGCGTTCGGGGCGGGCGCCGGGCTGGCCATCGCCTGCGACCTGCAACTTGCGAGTCCGGCAGCGAAGATCAGCTTCGGCTTCCGTCGCGTCGGGCTCTCGATCGACTCCGGCGTCTCGCATCTGCTCCCGCGGCTGGTCGGCCTGAACACGGCCAAGGAACTGGTGTTCACTGGGGAACTGATCGACGCCGACCGGGCGCGTGAACTCGGGCTCTTCACCCGAGTGTTCGAACAGTCCTCGTTCGACGCCGGGGTCGACAACATCGTCGAGACCGTCGCGACGGGGCCGACGGTCGCGCTCGCGGCCTCGAAACGACTCCTGAACCACCAGTCCGATTCCTTCGACGCTGCCACCTCACGCGAAGCGAACGCTCAGGGTGTCGCCTTCAGCACCGCGGACCACGAGGAAGGTGCCGAGGCGTTCGTGGCGGGCCGACCGCCCGAGTTCGAGGGCCGGTGACACGCGGCGACGAGTTCGCAAACGCTTAGCAGAAGATCGATTGACGTTCGAACGACGAGCGACGACCAGCCGTTTCGACTCCGATGGTGCAAAACCATCCTAATATTATGAAATGTAGCGGACATTCGCCGCTGGTCTCGACGCTCTCCGGGTGACGGAGATTCAGTCGATCTCAGAGCGATCTTCGTAGAGTGTTACGAGTCGAGCTTCGACTTTTCGCAGATGATCTGCGGCGGTACTTTTCGAACAACCCACTTCGTCGGCGATTTCTTGAACGCTCGCTCGGCGGGGAATCTCGTAGTACCCCAGTTCTCGTGCGACAGTAAGCACCTCTCGTTGCCGGTCGGTGAGCGCAGTGGCCTGGGGTTCTCGGTACGCGTCGTACTCACCGAGCCGGTTGACAGTCACCGAGAGCTGGTCAGGGAGGTTGGCCAACAAACCCTGGAGGGCATCTTGTTGGCCGGTGACCTCGAAAAGGAGAGCGCCGTCAGTACCGTATTCCATCGGCGGGACGACAAGCAGTTCCGTATCAGTAAGGAGAGAACGAAGGCGGCTGGCGAATCCGTGTGCGGACTCCTGGACGTAGACGTAAAAACTGCGATCATCGATAGCCGTCACTTCGTACTCCTGGACGGATTCAACGGCGTCGAGGGCGCTCGTATACTCTTCGCTCCCCTCTTCTGTGTCTCCGACGATGTGGAACAGGGTCGTGACGTACTCCGGGTTCGAGAAGTTCCAGTGACGAAGGTGCGCTCGTCGAATCGAATCGTGGTCGACGAGGAACTGGTGCATCGGGTGTCTCAACTCGGGTGGGAAATAGATCTGTAACTGGAGGTATCGCATCACTGAGACGGTGGTTCGGAGCTGGTTAAAAAGGGACGGACGTGTTCGACAGAACGAATGAGTCCGACTGCTGGCAACGCAGTTGTGTGAACATGGACGAACGAGTCCCCGTGCCCGGACGGCAGATCGAGCCCGACGGGAACCGTGAGGTTACGAGAGACAGACGTAACGTTCAGACGTCTAAAAACGTCTCCTGTCGCACAGTACAGTGTGCAGTTGCTGTTGAAATCTGTAGTAGGACCCGGACCGAGCAGACTGTGACGGCAGTGTCATCGACCGACTCTGTCTGTGCGATGGTCACTGCTGACGAGGCAATCGACTTCGAACACATCGGAGCGCAGTAGAACGATGGTGAACGCACGATCTTCATGGTTCGGCTGGCTCACTCGTGGACAAGACGATCGGTTGCGTGCGACGTGGCGTGTGTTGATCCCGGTAGCACTTTGGCTGCTCGTATTACTCGCGACGAGTGCTGTTTTCAGGAGAGTAGTCGCGGCTCTGAGCATTCCAGAGAGCCTTCCATTTGGGCAATTCTCTGTCTTTCTCATGTATCTCCCACTGATTGCCACGTTGCTCGTTCTGGTTCCCAGACTCGACAGGCGTGCGTTGTCGGACTACGGTCTCTACACGAACTCGCCAGTCGTTCGATACCTTCTGGTCGGGCTCGGCATTGGCACTCTATCGTCCGGGATTCCAGTCGGGGTCGGCGTGGCGCTCGGATATGGCTCCGTATCTGAGACGTTTGTGAGCGGAGCGTCGGAGACAGTCGCCGTACTGATAGCCGCTGTCATCGTCGGTCAACTGGCCAATGTTTTCCTGGAAGAGTTCCTCTATCGGGGAGTTCTGATACAGAACGCCGCCGAAGGTCTGTCGAAATGGCTGGGGTCGCGGTACGCGTCGATATTCGGGAGCGTAGTCGCTATTTCACTGGTGTTCGGCGTGTCACACGTCGTATTCGGTGGGGGAGGTGGGGTCGAAGGCCGAAGCCTCTCCCTCGTTGTTTCGTCTGCGCTCCTTGGGATCGGCTGGGGTACGATCTACGTGCTTACCGGGAATCTGTGGCTCCCGATGGGGGCCCATTTCGGGTATAACATCTCGAACGCCATGGTGTTCCAGCCCAGCTATGATTCTGGCCTCTTCCAACTCCCTGCGGCGCTCGAAATCGGAATCAGCGAGCCTGCATTCTGGCAGTTGCCGAGATCGTTCGTTGCTGCGCTATCTACGATATTACTCATCCTTTGCTGGGTGTATCTCGAACGCGGTGAGGTGAGTATCGATGACCGGGTCGCCCACTGATTGGGCGTGAGAACCACGAACAACGCCTCTTCGCTCCGAAAGATCGGATACAGGCGCCACGTCATCGTGCCTGGTGTCACTTCGGCGCTGCTCCTAGCTCACGTTATGCGATCAGGCCAGTCTCGGGGTTGCCGAAGACGCGATCGCTCGTTGGCATTCTTGTAGCCACCATCTCGCTGGGAGGTCTGTACGAACTCGCTAGTCGAGCACTCCGGTCACACGCTCGATGGGTTTCGCTCACATTCGGCAGCGAGGACGACAAGGGCTGGTGAATTGACCGACTCACCGCACATAATTCGGCTGGCTGATAGTGAAGTGCTGTCTACACTTGGATCGGGCGCGCGGTTACCGACAGACGACGTGGCGGATTCAATACGTGGTGTTCGCGCCGTTCTCTCCGTTCGAACCGCCGATAAATCGCTGCCCGAAATATACGAGTACGGCGAGAAGCAACCCGACACCAGCAATATACACCGATAACAAGATCTGCTGAGCGATGTATCCTATGAGGAGGACACCGATGACAAAGATACTTGCAGTAGCGACCAACATCCTGTCACTAACTGTTGTGGAGGGCATGTGTGAACATGTTAGACATGCGTCTCGTCCACTATTAGGTTTTACATCTGGGACAACCTAACAGGAGTCCTATTTTTTCTCGGACGGGGGGTGAGCGATACGCCTCTTTACAGACCAATCGAGGAGAGCGGTATATGCGTGGAGAGAGGGTTCTATCATTCTCCAGCTAGATGAGAACAAACAAGACCGAGAGACGAGAACTACGACCATGACACGGGACGAGTCTCCCGATTGGGATTTCAAGGAGCGTGACGTACTGATTCTACGGGAACTCTCAGACGACCCGCAGCTCTCTTCGCGCGAACTCGCCGAACTGCTCGAAAAGAAACACGACATCTCCGTCTCTCACGTGACCGTCAGCGAGTCGATCAGAAAGATGCGCCAGCACGGCGTCTTCCGGGAGGCAATCGTCCCCAACGAGGAGTACTTCAACTTCGCGCTCTTCGAGTTCAAGTTCAACCCCGAGCACTTCGAAGACGGGTGGCGCGAGGCGATGGCCACTATCCGAGACGATCGACACTCGATGTTCTACTTCCTCTCCGACGGGGAGTACCAGTGGAAGTCCGTGATGATGTTCCAGAGCCGCAAAGCCGAGTCGCGGTGGATCCACGAGTTCTACAAGGACCACGGTAACGTCGTCCAGAACATCCGAAACTCGGTGATCCACAACGTCCTGAAGTTCCGCACCGACCCCGAGATGTTCACCGAGCTAGAGCGAGACGACGGCTAGTACTGCCGGCAGTCACGCGGATTGTTGTCGAGGATCTCCCAGTCGACCGAACACAGTCGTGCGGTCGCTCCGGGACGGATCGACACCGTTCAGTATCAGAGGGGTGGCTCGTGATGCAGTCAGAGGACTTACTGTCGTTCTTTCTCGGAGATCGTCATCCCGACGTTCACGGAGAGACAGCGAGAACAGTGCGAAGGAGAAAAGAGAGACAGATGCTACAGTTTGCTCTCGGCGTCTTCGGCGAGTTCCTTCATGCGCTTGCCGACGCGGCCGGCGTCCGAGAACTCGTCTTCGCTCATCGCGGTCGCCAGCGAGTTGCCCAGGACGAACACCGCGTGCTTGTGCTCGCTCTTGGATTTGTGTACGTCCGACGGTCGCACGTCCAGTTCGCCGTAGGCGTCGAACAGCTCCGGGTCGACGCTGTCCATGTCGTCGCGGAAGAACCGCATGATCGTCACCATCTGTTCGTGCAGTTCGAGGAGTTCGTCTTTGTGCATCTTGGCACTAGTAAGCGGTGCCAATAGTATAAGAATTGCTTGTGAACGGCTACCAGTGCCTGGTTCGTCTGCTGAGCGGCGAGCGCTAGAAGACGTACTCGTCGTCGTGACCCATCATCCCGTCGTCCTCGAATCCGGGTTCGTCCTCCTCGTCCATGGGGCCACTCGTCTTGTAGGCTTTCAGGCCCGTCGAGAGGAGGTCCTCGATCGCTTCCTCGCGTTTGAGGAACTCGCCGTTCTCGACGAGTTGTGCGATCTGCATTTCGAGGTGTTCCGGGATTGTTATCTCTACCTGTGGCATCGGAACGTACGGTGCTTCGATAGACCCTCATATAAATCTGGCGGGGGCAGTTGCCGAACTTGAAAAGATAAACAATGGAAACGCGAGGATGAGTTGCTAAATCGAAAACACTCCTGCACTAAATCTAAAGCTCCGGTGTACACGGACGAGAAGCCCGATTTTCGACTCGACCACGCGACCGCCCGCGGATGAAATCGTCGCGGCACTCTACGGACGGTTGTAGACGGTTCCCCAGTCGACTGCACGCAGTCGTGCGGTCGATCTGGGAGAGACCGACAACCGTCCGTAGCAACAGTCACTCTCAAGCGTCCCCCAGCCATACGGCGGGGCATGAACGACAACGGTCCGGGGAGCGGGGCCACCGAAACGTGCCACCATCGACGAACAGGCCAGAGGAGGGATCCGTCGTGACCGACCCCAACGAGAACACGCTCTGGGCACGCGTCGTCGTCGAAGAACTCGTCGCCAGCGGCGTCGACGCGGTGTGTGTCGCACCGGGCAGCCGATCGACGCCGCTCACGGTCGCGGTCGCACGACATCCCGACGTTCACGTCTTCTCCCACCTCGACGAGCGCTCGGCCGCGTACTTCGCGCTGGGGCGCGCACGCAGGACCGGGACACCGACGCCGCTGATCTGCACCTCCGGGACGGCAGCCGCGAACTTCCACCCAGCCGTGATCGAGGCCGATCGATCCCGCGTACCGATGGTTCTGCTCACGGCGGACCGCCCGCGCGAACTCCAGGACAGTGGCGCGAACCAGACGGTCGATCAGGAGCAGCTCTACGGCGACGCAGTCCGTTCGTATCGGACGCTCCCGGAACCAGCGCCCGAAGCCCGCCGGCTCAGATCGCTCCGGACGACGATCTGTCGAGGAGTGACCACTGCGACCGGGACGCCGGCCGGGCCGGTACACCTGAACGTCCCGATGTCCAAGCCCCTCGAACCGACGCCCGTCGAGGGTGCCGTTCCGGACGACCTCGATGAGCGTGCACCCGTCGGCGCGACGGGGCGCGACGGGCCGATGGTCCGGACGGCTCGCGGCACGCTCGCCCCCGACGACGGGATGCTCGCGACGCTCTCCCAGGCGCTGACCGACGCCGAACGCGGGCTGATCGTCACCGGGCCAGCGAACGCCCCCGTCCCGGACCGCGAGGCCCTGGCCGCGCTCGTCGACGCGACTGGGTTCCCAGCCGTCGCCGATCCGCTGTCGGGCCACCGATTCGGCCCGCACGTCGACGGACGACCGATCTGTGGCGGCTACGACTCGTATCTCGACGCCGACGGCTGGCCGGATCCCGAGGTCGTGGTCCGATTCGGGGCTTCACCCACCTCGAAGACGCTCCGTCACTGGCTCCGGGACGCCGACGCGCGCCAGTTCGTCGTCGACCCCGCCGGTGAGTGGCGCGAAGCCGAGTTCACGGCGACCGATCTCCTCGCAGTCGATCCGACACGGCTCACCGAAGCACTCGCAACGCGCATCGATCGATCACCGAACGAGTGGACGGAGCGTTTCGAGGCCGCTGAGGACCGTTACTGGTCGGTCGTCGGGAGTGCCAGCGACGAACAGTTCTTCGAGGGGAGCGTCGCCGCAGTCGTCGCCGAGACCGTCCCCGACCCCGCGACGCTGTTCGTCTCGAACAGTATGCCGGTCCGCGATCTCGACCGGTTCGGACGGCCCCGCGAGGCCGACGTGAGTGTCCTCGGCAACCGCGGCGCGAGCGGCATCGACGGCATCACGTCGACCGCACTGGGGGCCGGCAGCGCCACCGACGACCCGCCCGTTCTCCTGACGGGTGATCTGGCGTACTATCACGACATGAACGGGCTGCTCGCGGTCGGTCGCTGTGACGTGGACGCGACGATCGTCCTCGTCAACAACGACGGCGGCGGCATCTTCCACGAGTTGCCGATCGAATCGTTCGACCCGCCCTTCACCGGACAGTTCCGGACGCCCCACGGGCTGGACTTCGAGCCGACCGGGGCGCTGTACGATCTCGACTACGACCGCGTCGAGGGGCCAGACGGACTGGCAACCGCGATCGAACGCTCGACCGGCAGCGACGGCACGCAGATCGTCGAGTGTCAGTTCGACAGCGAGCGGAGTCACCGCTTTCGGGACGACGTCCACGACCGCGTCGTCGAGCGTGTCGGTGAGACGATCTAGAGCCGGAGGATCGACAGCGTCAGCACCGAGAATCCGAAGGGGAACCACGCCCCGACCAGCGCGACGAGACCGACGAGTCCGGTCGGATCGATCTGGAAGACGAAGAGTGCCGCGGGCACGAGGAGGCTCCACGCGCCGAAGACCAGCACGCCGACCGACGGCTGGGACTGGAGGTAGCCGATCAGGAACAGCGTACACAGTCCGACGGTGAGGTTGACAACGATGGGGAACGGCGGGAACACGGTCGAGAACAGCATCACGGGATAGAGGAAGAACGTGATCGCAGTCAGCGACAGCGACGTGCCAGAGAGTAGTCGCCGAACCGGATGGACGCCGGGTCCCACGTCGTTACGGACGTTGTATCCGGCGCTCGCGTTCCAGGCACCGGCGTCGTAGATCTGTTCGCGCTTGGCCTGACTACGGGTCCTGCTAACGCTTGCTGACCCACCGCCGGTGCTCGCTGTGCCAGCGGCGGCAGTCCCGCCGACCGTCGACTGCGAACGGTTCGGTCCACTCGTACTGGTCGAGCGCGAACTGGCGGTCCTCCCGGGACCATTCGACTGTGATTCGCCCGCCCGTCTGCGCTCGTCGCGGACGCGCTCGCTGGCCGTCTGTTCTCGTCGCCGCCGCTCGGAGGGGCCTGGGTTCGTCCCCGCGGCCGTCGACTCGCTCGGCCCGGACGTGTCGGCGTCCCCCCACCCGGCGTCGCGTGCGGCGCGCGTCGCAGCGCTGTCACCACTGTCGTTCTCTCCCGAATCGGGTTCGCTCCCCGCGTCGCCGACGTAGGCATCGTGGCCTATCCGATCGTATCGATCGCGTTCGTCCTCGTCGGTCAGGACGTTTCGCGCTTCGATCACTCGCTGGGTCGCCTCGTCGGCGTCCTCGGCGTCGTTGAGGTCGGGATGGGTCTCCTTGATCCGCTCGCGGTAGGCGTCCTCGATGTCGCTGGTCGACGCGTCAGGCGCCACACCGAGGACATCGTAGAACGTCTCTGTCATCGAGCGAACACGCGTACACGATATCGTGGAGAAGCGATATTAACGCTTGTGTCGGAATCGCCTGCCTCGCGTTCTCAGAGTTCCACGCGCTCGTCGGTCTCGGCCGATTCGACGGCAGCTTCGATCACGCGCATGTCGACGACGCCGTGCTCGCCGTCGGGGAGTGGCTCGCGATCGGAGAGGATGCAGTCGCTGAAGTAGTCGAACTCCTCTTGCATCTGCTGGGCCTCACCCATCTCGGGCAGGTCGAACGAGGCGTCGAGATCGTTCCGGGAGACGTGCAGCGCCGACGGCTTGAGGAAGGCCGGTTCGAGGACGAGCTGTCCCTCGGTACCGGTGATCCGGAGGAAGCCGTCCTTGTAGCTGTTCTGGCTGGCCGAGATCGACGCCAGCACGTCGTCCTCGTAGACGATCGTGGCGGCGGCTCGCTCGTCGGGTACGTTCTCGAACCCTTCGGCTCCCGAGTACATCGCCGACTGGACCGACACCGGGTCCCGGTCGAGGACGAACCGCGTCGTGTTGATCGGATAGACGCCGAGGTCCGTGATCGATGCCCCCGGCCCAGCGAGGTCCGGGTTCACGCGCCACTGGTCCGGGTCGGGGATCATCTCCATCAGCCGCTGGGACATGTGGCCGTGGACGTGCGTGGGTTCGCCGACGAAGCCGTCGGCGACCAGTTCGCGCATCCGCCGGACGGCCGGGTCCGTGTGCATCCGGTAGGCGATCATCAGCGTGATGTCCTCGGCGGCTTCGACCATCGCATCTGCCTGTTCGGCGCTCGATTCCATCGGCTTCTCGCAGAGCACGTCTTTGCCGTATTCAGCGGCCGCCTCGACGTAGGGCAGATGCAGGGCGTTGGGCGTCGCGACGTACACCGCGTCGTAGTGGTCGGTGCCGACGCCCTCGGTGAACTCGTCGTAGGTCATCGCCGCCTCGACAGTGTCGAAGTCCTCGGCGAAGCGTTCGGCCTTCTCGGTCGATGAACTGACGACGGTCGTCGTCTCGCAGATCTCGGACTGCTGGGTCGCCGGGATCGCGTAGTCCCGCGTCCACCAGCCGAGTCCGACCATCGCGAACCGGACGGTGCCGGAGTCCGTCTCTTGCCAGTCTCGTCGGAGGAAGTCGTCGAAGTAACCGTCTAGCTCCATGTGAAACCGAAAGACTGGGACCGAGTTAAGTGTAGGAGCTACGCCGATCGCTCAAAACCGAACCAGACCGTCCACTGCTCGTTTATTTGTGGTCGTCTTTGTTTCCGACATGGATCGGCGAGGATATCTCGCGGCGATGGCGAGTGCAGGAGTTGCGGCAACCGCTGGGTGTACAGCCGTCGGCGGATCGGAGACGCTCTCGGACCCGACCGTTCACGAGGAGTCCCCTAGGCGGCGCAGTCTCGAATTCACGGCCGATGGCGAGGATATCGGATCGTTCGGCGTCGGCGGGGGTGTCACCGGCGGCGTGATCAGTCTCTCGGCCGAACTCTGGCACCGCGAGGGCACGACGGTGAAATCGATCAGGCTCGGCGTGTGGATGCCGACCGACGGAGATGGTGCCGGGAACGAGGACGTGGCCGTCGTGGCTCCCGTTCAGGGCGACAGCTCACCGCCGCCGTCGATGACGCTGTCAGCACACCCTCGGCCGCCCCGGTCGGTGATCGAGATAACCGATCTGGACGATCTGGCCGACGAGACGATCAGCACGCTCGATCTGCTAGTGAGGCCGCAGTCGAACCGTTCGACCACGATCGCGTTCGACGTGGCGATCGAACTCGAGAGCGGTGGCCTCACCGGCTCGAACTACACGCTCGACGGCGAACTCGAACTTGATTTCCCGTCACTGGGGGAATGAGATCGTCGGATTGGGACGCTATCCGTCCCACTCCAGCACCGTCGCGGCCCAGGTGTAGCCAGTCCCGGCGGCGAGAAAGAGGACCACGTCCCCCTGGTCGAGCCAGCCGCGATCGCGGGCCTCGCTGGTGGCCAGTCCCTGATCGACGCTCTGGACGTGGCCGTACTCGTCGAGGTAGAAGTGGTCCGTCTCCCCGAGCCCCAGTTGCTCACAGAGGTGTTGGTGGAACGAACGCTTCATGTGGGTGATCGCGGCGAAGTCGACGGCCTCGCGGTCGTAGCCCGACCGTTCGAGCGCCTGGTCGGCGACAGACAGGAAGTTCGGGAGACTCACCTCGGCGAGTCGCGCTTTCATCGACTCGTGGTCCGGGACGCGCAGCGAATGCATCCCGCGCTCGACCGTCTCGGCAGTCGTCGGGTGTGCCGTGCCGCCCGCGGGGACGATCACGTCGCGCGAGAAACTGCCGTCCGTGATCGCGGCGCTCTCTCGCACGGTCGCCAGGGCTCGATCCGACGCATCCGCTTCCAGCACCATCGCACTCGCGCCGCTCCCGAAGTTGAACATGAACGACGTGTCCTCGTCCTCGTAGTCGACCAGGTCCTCTTCGCGACTGGCGCTGACGAGGAGGGCCCGATCCACGGATCCGGCCTCGATCTGGGCGCGGGCCTCGCGAATGGCGACCGGTGCGCCGGCACACAGCGCGTAGCTCTCGCTGGCGTAGGCGTCGGTCGCGCCGATCCGCTCTGTCACGTCCGCGGCTAAACTCCAGACGACGTGGTCTTTCAGTTCGCTGCCGTGGTAGCTCACCAGATCGAGTGTGTTCGGATCGACGTCGGCGTCTCGCAACGCCCGTTCGGCAGCCGAGACGCAGAGATCACTGGGCTGTTGGCCGTCCGCGACGTGTTTCGAGCGCACTCCCATCTTCTCGACGACGACCGATTCGGGTATCCCTGACCGGGCAGCGATCTCCGCACCCGTGATCGTCTCGTCGGGGAGCGCGACACCCAGTCCCGTACAGTGGACCGTCATCGCTCCCCCCACAGGCGTTCGGGGAGTCGTCTGGCGACCGGCCCTCCGAGGCGGTCACGTACCGTTCCGACCAGTCCGTCGGGCACGTAGAGGACGAACAGGACGAAGACGACGCCGACGTACAGGCTGGCGTGGCCGTTCAGCGCGGCCGTGATGAACCCCTCGACGGTGAGGCCGCCAACAAGTTCCGTCGTCAGGACCCCCTCGCTCAGGGCCTCTCGAAGGTAGGGCAACAGCCCGCCGCCCTGTCCCTGTTTCGAGAGGAACTCGCGAATGACCTCGTCGAAGAGGTGGCCCCAGAGCGGGCCAGCCAGCGTCCCGAAGCCGCCGATGATACTCGCCAGCAGGGCGTCGCCGCCCGTCAGGAAGTAGAAGCCCGTCTCCGGCGTCACGGAACGTTTGAAGCCGGCCAGCAGGCCACCGGCAACGCCGCCGAAGAAGCCACTGATGGCGAACGCGCCCAGCTTGTAGCGGAACGTGTCGTAGCCGATCGCTTCGGCGCGCTCCTCGTTCTCACGGATAGCGACCATGACGCGACCGAACGGCGAGTGGACGATCCGCTGCATCCCGAGATAGCACAGCAGGACGACGACACCGATCGCGTAGAACGACACCGTCGTCGTCCCGAGCGTGTGCCCGAACAGTGTCAGCGTGTCGCCGGTCAACGTCCCGAGCGCGACCGTCAGCTGGTCGACATACGGGACGCCGAGTTCGAACCCGCGAGCGCCGCTGAGGGCGATGCCGTCGCGGGGGTTCGAGCCGACGTAGTCCCAGTCGCGCACGAAGACGTACATGACCTGCGTGAACCCGAGCGTGATCATCGCGAAGTAGACGCCCGTCAGCCGGAAGGAGACGAGCCCGATGACCACGGCCAGCACCGTCGCCAGGACCGCACCGATCAGCAGGGTGGCCACGAACGGCGTCTCCGGTGGGAGTAGCGGGACCTTGCCGTTCGCGATCAGGAGGACCGTGTACGCCCCGGTGCCGTAGAAGGCGGCGTGGCCGAAGGAGAGGTAGCCCGTGTAGCCGCTGATGAAGTCGAACGACATCGCGAACAGGGCGAAGTACAGCACCCCGACCATCGTCTCCATCCGCGGGAGGAGGGCCACGGTCTCGTTCGCCAGCGGTGACTGGGACAGGAGGTGATAGACGGCCGGGTAGGCCGCGAGCAGGGCGATCACGACCAGATAGACCTGCTGGCGCTGGATCGACTCGACGGGCCAGCTCGTCTCCAGTCGCTGCCGGAGCTCGGTCGCGGAGCTAATGGCCACCCACCTCCTCGACGCCGTAGATGCCCTGTGGTCTGACGATCAGTGCCACGACGAGAATGAGGAAGATGGCGACTTCCGGGAGCCACGTCCACGTGACGACGACGTTCTGGAACCACCACGTCGTCGTCGCGTCGACCAGTCCGACGACCAGTCCACCGACGACGGTCCCGCGGAACGTGCCCAGTCCGCCGATGATGACGACGACGAACGCGGGCAACAGCGTGTCGGCGGCCAGCGGAACGCTCGCGCCCCAGACCTGGTCCCACATCAACAGTGTGCCGGCGATCCCGGCGATGCCGGCCCCGAGAGCGAACACGACGGTGAACACGCGCCGCACGTCGATGCCCAGCGCCTCGGCCATCTCGCTGTCCTCGCTGCCGGCCCGGATGAACAGCCCGTAGCGAGTTCGGGTGAGGAAGCCCCAGATCCCGGCGACGCTGAGCGCCCCGAGGAGGATCTCGAAGAAGACGAGTCCGCGGACCGAGAGCGGCCCCAGCGACTGCGTGGTTTCCAGGAACACGGGAATCGTGCCCAGCGCCTGTTGCCACTTGGCGATGGGCTGGAGCCCGTAGAACTGGACGACGATGCGGACGAGTTCTTCGAGGACGAGAGTCAGGCCGAACGTCAACAGGATCTGATAGATCGGCGGTCGGTCGTACAGCGGCCTGATCAGGCTCAGCTCGATCGAACCGCCCAGCGCCGCGAGGAGCCCGAAGACGACGGTCATCGCGACGAAAAACAGGGCCAGACGAGTCCAGGGCCCGGTCCCGTTCGCGACCGTCAGCACCATCACGAGGCCGCCGAGATACGCACCGATCATCGTCAGCGCACCGTGTGCGAAGTTGAGTACGCCGAGCAGTCCGAAGATCAGCGTCAGTCCGGCCGCGATCATGATGTAGATCGCCGACTTGGCGAGGCCGCGGACGACGACACCGGCCAGTACGTCGGGCTGGAGGAAATCGAGGAGTCCGTCGACGAAGCCGGTCTGGAGGAGCGCGACGGATAGCGAGTCGACCGGAATCATGCCGACAGGTACCTCCTGAGCCGTTCGTCGTCGGCCGACACCGCATCGGCGTCGCCGTCGTCGACGACGCGACCGTTGTCCAGTACGTAGAACCGGTCCGCGAGGTCCAGCGCCAGTGGGAGGTTCTGCTCGACCAGTAACATCGTGGTCTCGCTGGCGGTCGCGGCGAGCGCCTCGGCCACGTCGGCCACGATCTGCGGGGCCAGTCCCTCGCTGGGTTCGTCGACGAGCAACAGGTCGTTGTCGCCCACGAGCCCGCGCCCGAGCGCCAGCATCTGCTGTTGGCCACCCGAGAGCGTCCCGGCAGGCTGATCCCGGCGCTCGTCGAGGATCGGGAACGTCTCGAAAGCGACCGACAGCGCGTCGGCCACGTCCGACCCGTCGGGCACCGACACCCGGAGGTTCTCCTCGACGGTTAGCTGTGAGAAGATCCGTCGATCCTCGGGGATCCAGCCGACGCCCATGTCGGCGACCTCGTGGGTCCGCAGCCCGGCAAGGTCGGTGCCGTCGTAGCGAACGGTGCCGCTCCGTGGCGGCGTCAACTGGAGCACCGAGCGCAGCGTCGTCGTCTTGCCGACGCCGTTGCGTCCCATCAACGCGACGACCTCGCCGCGTTCGACCGACAGCGAGACGCCTTCGAGGATGTGACTCTCGCCGTAGTAGGTCTCGATGCCGTCGACTTCGAGCAGGGACACGCTACGCGACCCCCTCGGTGTCGTCACCGTTTCCGGTTTGGCTGCCGTTTCCGTTCCCGGAGCCGCCAGCGAGATCGCCGGTCTCGTAGCCCCCGAGATAGGCTTCCTGGACGGCCGGATCGGCGCGGACGGCTTCGGGTTCGCCGTCGGCGATCACCGAGCCTTGATTGAGGACGACGACGCGGTCGGACACCTCCATCACGATGTCCATGTTGTGTTCGACGAGCAGGACGGCGTGATCCTCGGCCACGTCCTCGATCAGCGTGATGATGTCGTCGACGCTCTCGGAGCTGACGCCGGCGTTGGGTTCGTCTAGCAGGAGTACGTCCGGATCGCCGGCCAGTGCGATGGCCACTTCGAGCTGTCGTCCCGCCCCGTGGCTCAAGTTCTGTGCGAGGTCGTCCGCTCGATCAGTGAGGCCGACCCGGTTGAGGATCGACCGCGCAGCCGCGATGTCGTCCTCGTAGGCGTCGGTCGTCCGCCAGATCGTGCCGGCGTGGTCGCTGTGGGCCTGCACCGCGATGCGGACGTTCTCCAGCACCGTCGACGTGGGGAAGACGTTCGTGATCTGGTAGGACCGATGGACCCCGAGGCCGGCGATATCGTCGGGCGGTCGTTCGGTCACGTCCAGCCACTCCCCGCCCGATCTGAGTTCGATCCGACCGCTCGTCGGGTCCTGGGCCCCGGTCAGCAGATCGAAGAACGTCGTCTTGCCAGCGCCGTTGGGCCCGATCAGCGAACACAGCTCGTCGTCCAGTTCGAAGTCGACGCCGTCGACGGCGGTGATGCCGCCGTACCGCTTGGTGAGCCCGCGCGTTCTGAGCATGTTACAGCGAGCAGTTCATGTCGTCGCTGTCGGCCGGAATCGTCACCTGATCACCGGAGATCCGGGCCAGGGGTTCGCCGGGCTGGATCAGCGAGTCCCAGCTATCGGCCCACTCGTCGGCCGTCGGGACGGGGTTGGCGACGGTCATCTCCGAGCGTGCCTGATTGTTGTACTCCTGGAACGTGTAGCCGTTCTCGCCTTTCGGCGTGTCCGTGACGGTCATGCCCTTCAGCGCGCCCGTGATGTCGTCGGGGTTCGTCGACCCGCCCTCCTGGATGGCCTGGTGGATCGCGGACGCGCCGGTGAAGGCTCCCGAGGTGAACAGGTCGGGGACGACACCGTAGGCACTGGTGTAGCTGTCGATGAAGGCGTCGTTGATCTCGTTGTCGTACTGGTTCCAGTGGTAGCGCGTGGTGAACGGCCCCAGTTTCGAGTTCTCGATTTTCTCCTGGGTCAGTGGATCGCCGAGCACCCGCTGCATCGTCTGGCCGACGACCGAGTTGGTGATCCGGGTCGCGAACCCACCGAACGCACGGTACGAATAATCGCCCGAGAGGAAGCTACTGAACAGGTACGGCAGCGTCGAGACGGTGAAGCCGCCGACGATCCCCTCCGCGCCCGCCTGTTCGGCGTTGTCGAGCAGACCGCCCCACTCGGAGTAGCCCTGGTTGACGAAGCGTTCGCCGACGATCTCGATCCCCTCCGATTCGAGCACGGAGCGGTAGTTGTTGACCACCGCGCGGCCGAAGCTGTAGTCGGCGCCGAACAGGTACACCTTCGATACGTCCGTCTCGTTTGCGACGTAGCGACCGCCAGAGCGGGCGTCCATCGCCGTGTTCTCGCTGGCCCGGTACACGAGGTCGTTGCAGGTCTCGCTCTCCGACGTGATCCCCGCCGAGGCCGCCGGCCCGACCATCATCGGGACCGACGCGGCCGTCACGACGTTCGTGATGACGCGGGAGGCCGCACCCGAGGACGAACAGCCAAAGAGCATATCCACGTTCTCGTTGCTGACCAGATCGGTCGCCGCCGACTGGGCCGCGTCGGCCGTGAACTCCGTGTCTCGGACGACGAGTTCGTAGTCCACCTCTCCGACCGACAGCGTCGTAGAGCCGGTACTCACGTCGCTCGGTGGGTCGGTGTCGCCCTTGTAGGCCAGACCAGAGAGGAATCCCCACAGTCCCTGCTGCCCGTAGTACGCCAGGTCTCCCGACAGTGGCTGGAGGACGCCGATCTTGAGACTCCCCGACACCGACTCGGCCGTCGTCGAAGTACCTTGCATACTGGTGTCCGTATCCGTGGCTGTGTTCGTGTCCGTGTCAGCGTCGCCGCTCGCATCTGTTTCCGTTCCGTCGCCACCGTCTCCCGAGCAGCCCGCAAGCGCGACGACGCTCGCGGCACCCAGTGATCTAATCGCCTGCCGCCGTGTGACAGTCCGGTCCATAACGAATAATCGTTCACGGCCCACCGACAAAGGCACAGAGGTTCACATGTTAACGAGCGCCGAAACAGCCGCCATAGCCGGATCACACTGGTGACTGTGGCTATGTACTGGTGATCGTCGGAGTCGGGGCGACAATCATCGGTAAGAGACGACAGTAAACCGTCTCACTCGATATCGTTCAGCGCCTCGATGACGCGGTGGATCATCTTGCGCTGCCCCCGGCGGAGGTTCTTCGAGACGGCCGGTTTCGACACGTCGAACTCGTCCGCGAGGTTCCCGAGCGTCGCGTCCCGGGGCGTCTCGAAGTAGCCACCCGAGACGGCCGCTTCCAGCGTCTCCCGTTCGGTGTCCGAGAGGTCCTGACACCCCTCGATGAGCGTCATCGCCGCGCCGGCGTTCTGGACGAGGTCGCCCATCTCCGGAAGGCTCGTGTCCGTTCGCTCCACCACGTCGTACTCGTTGTTCCGGTCCAGCTCCGAGAGAGCGTCGTCGGCCTGACCGCCGGTGTCGAAGCCGACGTGCCAGACTTCGCTCCCGTCTTCGATGTAGAACGGGCCCGTGATGTAGCCGTCGTTGGTCCTGATCGTCGCCATCGCGTCTGTCTCTGCGATCACTGTCTTGATCTGGGCGACGTTGTCGCGACGGGCCATCAGCGTGTAGTCGTCCATGTTTCCGTGTGCGCGCAACGTATCCAGTCCGTTGGACAGCTGGGATCTGTCCGTGGCTTCGACGACCATCCGCGTCTCGAGTTGCCGACTCCGGCGGTCGAAGTCCCAGTGGATCGCCGAGAAACTCACGCCGTGGTCCGCCGTGGTATCGATGAACGGACAGTCGTACTGCTCCATGTCCATCGAGAGTTCTATCATAGGCGTGCTGTTGCAAACCTCACGCTAGACCGTGATAAACAATTCCGCCCTCGAAGGAAGTAAGCTCTTCGTTATCGACCCGTCGGACTCGCGCTCATACGAATCGTTTAACCGTTATCGCGGACCTCCAACAGGCCGTATCACGACCCGAACTCCTCGACCACCGCAGATCGATCGATCTTGTCGGGGCCGCTTCGCGGGAGTTCGTCGACGAACACGAGATCACGCGGCCGCTTGAACCGCGCCAGGCGACCGTCCAGGAAGTCGATCAGCTCGTCGAGTGACAGCGACTCGTCGCCGACGACCACCGCCCGGCCGACCTGCCCCCACTGCTCGTCGTCGATGGGGACGACGACAGCGTCCGAGACTTTCGGATGGTTGGAGACCGCGTCTTCGACCTCTGGCGGGAAGACGTTCTCCCCGCCGCTGACGTACATATTCTTCTTGCGACCCTCGATGCTGACGTACCCGTCCGCGTCGATCTTTGCGAGGTCGCCGGTCGCGAGCCACCCGTCGTCGCCGAACGTGGCGTCGGTCTCCTCGGGCCGGTGCCAGTACTCCGTCGCGGCGTGGGGCGAGCGGAGTTCGAGTTCGCCGATCTCTCCGCGATCCAGTGCCCGCCCGTCGTCGTCGACGATTCGAACGTCGACGTGCATCGCCGGGACACCGACCGTGTCGGCCTTGTCCTCGGACCAGTCGTCGGGCATCGCGAAGTTGTTCGGCCCACACTCGGTCAGTCCGTACCCCTGCGAGAGGTCGACGCCGCGATCCCACCACGACGAGAGCACGGACTCCCGGCAGGGACCACCGCCGGACTTGACGAAACGAAGCGAGGAGAGATTCGTGTCGTCCCAGCGGTCGTGTTCGGCCATCATCCGAAGGACAGCGGGCACTGCCACGAGGACCGACGCCGATCGCTCCTCGATCAACGAGAGCACCTCGCCGGGGTCGAACGACCGCGCGATGGCGAGGGTCCCACCCATGTGGAAGAACGGGACCGTGAGGACGTTCCAGCCGCCGGTGTGGAACATCGGGAACGTCAGTGGCGTCAGGTCGTCGTCACGCAAACCCCACGCGGTGATCGTGTTGGTCGCGTTCCAGACGATCCCCTCGTGGCTGAGAACCGTCTCTTTGGGCGTCCCGGTCGAGCCGCCAGTGTGGAGGAAGATGTGAGGGTCTGACGGAGCGAGCGCCGGGCCGTCGTATGCCGTTCCGTCGTCCGGCAGGGCTTCGTCGTACGCCCGCCAGTTCACTTCCGCTGACTCGTCCTCGCTCGGCAGCGACAGGACCGGGCAGTCCAGTTCGGTCGCTGCGAGCGCCTGTGATACGTCCTCTGCGAAGGGGGCTTCGACCACGACCAGCGAGGGCCCAACGTCGTCGAGCAGTTCTGCCGTCTCCGGCGGCGCGAGCCGATGGGACAGGGGAGCGAGGACCCCGCCGGTCTTTCCCGTCGCGAAGAAGAGGTCGACGAACTCGGGTCGGTTCCGGGAGACGACGGCGACACGACCACCGGCATCCTCGTCGCCATCGTTGCGCGTGACACCGTACTCGGCCAACAACCGCGCACAGCGGTTCGCCCGCCGATCGAGGTCGGCGTAGGTGAATTCCCGCCCGGTCGTCGCGTCGACGAGGCCCACTCGGTCTGGCGAGAGAGCAGCCCGCCGGGCGCTCCAGTCACCGACCCAGTGCTGGGGGGCGTGTTCAGACATCGTCGAGGAACGTTCGCAGGTGTTCGTTGACGCTGTCCGACTGCTCGATGAAACAGAGGTGGGATCCCCCGTCGATCGGTTCGAATCCCGCGTCGGGAAGCTCGTTTGCGAGCAGTTTCGCGTTCTCGAAGGGGACGACGCGGTCGTCAGTCCCGTGGACGATCAGTGTCGGTTCCGTGATCTCGCCGAGGCGGTCGCTCACGTCGAACCCCCCGACAGCGGCGACCTGCCACTCGTACGCCTCGTCGGAGGGATCGGTTTCCAGTCGCCACTCCACGATCCGATCGATCACGTCCGACCGCTCCTCCCAGAACGTCTCGGTGACGGCCGGGCGCATCTTGTGACGGATCCGCTCTGCCCGGTCGTACTCTTCGGGCACGTTCAGCATCTGTTGCTGTGTCTCGTCGGGGATCGGAACCGACTCGTCGCCGCCGTGGGTCGTCGCCAGGAGCGTGAGTGATTCGGCCCGGTCGTAGTCCAGCGCGTACTGCTGGGCGATCATCCCGCCGAGACTCGCCCCGACGACGTGAGCGGACTCGATCCCCGCGTCGGCAAGGACCGCTTCGAGGTCGCCCGCCATCTGCTCGGTCGTGTATGGTCCTTCGGGCTCGTCGGAGTCACCGGTCCCGCGGTTGTCCCACACCAGCGTCTGATAGTCCTCGCCCAGCGCCTCACGCTGCCAGCGCCACATCCATGTTCCGTAACTCAACCCCTCGACGAACGCGATCGTGTCGGCGTCCGACGGTCCCGAGAGCTCGTAAGAGAGTCCAACACCGTCGTTCGAGGCGATCGGCATACACGTAGTTGATCCGGACCATGCATCAACGTTGACGTTCACGTGTGAACCTTCGCCCGCCGTTGGGGGGAGACGGACCGTACTCGATCATCGACGGTGTAGAAATGATCACGACACAGCGACACGAATTTTGACTTTCGCTAGAGTTTTAGGACTCCACTGTGCACCCACTGGTATGAATTTACACGCCAGGGAAATCAACGAGGACGTTCGTGAACTCGGAGAACTCCTCGGCGAAGTGCTGGAGGCACAATCGTCGACCGACGCGTTCGAAACTGTCGAACGGATTCGTACGTCGTCGATCGACTACCGTCGCGGTGATGCCGACGACCGTGGGGACGTCGAGCGGATTCTCGACCGGCTCTCGCCCGATATGCAGGATATCGTCGCGCGTGCCTTTACGACCTATTTCGAGCTCATCAACCTCGCAGAGGAACGTCAACGGGTCCGTGAGATCCGTGAAGGGAGCCAGGAAGGAACGCTCGAGGACAGCGTCGAAGCGGCCGTCGAGAAACTCTCGGATCGCGGCGCGGACGCCGAGACCGTCGAGCGGGTGCTCGACGACGTACTCATCGAACCGACGTTCACCGCTCACCCGACCGAGGCCCGCAGGAAGACCGTCAAGGCGAAGCTTCGCTCCGTGGCCAACGACCTCGAAGAACTCGACGAAGTGCGTCTGACCGACAGCGAGGAGGCGCGCATCGAAGACGACCTCGCGGCCGAGGTCACGAGCCTCTGGCAGACCCCACAGGTCCGAGACCGCCGACCCGAGGTCACCGACGAGGCGCTCAACGTCCAGTGGTACATCGAGAACGTCCTCTTCGAGGTCATCGATCGGGTGTACGACGAACTCGAAGCCGCCATCGACGAGGAGTACGAGGACGCCGTCGAAGTCCCCAAACTCTACGAGTTCCGTTCGTGGGCCGGCTCAGACCGCGACGGGAACCCATTCGTCACGCCGGAGATCACCGAGGAGACCCTGGAACGCCAGCGCGACGTGGTCCTGCCGCTGTACCGCGACCGTCTCAAGGAGCTGTCAGGCGTCCTGAGCCAGGACGCGAGCAATATCGAGACGACCGAGGAGTTCGAGGAAGCGCTCGCCTCCCACAAGAACGACCTCCCCGGCGTCGCGCCGGAGGCCGAAGAGCGCTACCCCGACGAACCCTACCGCCAGAAGCTCAAGCTGATGCGTGAGAGCGTCTTGCGAGTCAGCGACGTCCGCTCTGGAGGGTACGGTGACTCGCAGGAACTCCTCGACGACCTTGGCGTGATCGCCGACGACCTCCGGGCCAACGACGCCGACGTGATCGCCGAGTCCCACGTCGATCCCCTGCTCCGAAAGGTCGACACCTTCGGTTTCACGCTCGCTGGACTGGACATGCGGGACCACCGCAAGATGCACACCGACGCCATCGCGGAGACGGTCGAGGAGGAAGGAATCGACTACGCCGACCTGGACGAAGACGGGCGTGTCGAGTTCCTCACCGAGGCGATCCTCCAGGAGGGCCAGATCGTCGACATGGAGGACACCGACGGCCTCTCTGACGATTCCGCGCGCGTGATCCGCCGGTTCCGCAAGCTCGCCGACTGGCAGCGGGAGTTCGGCGTCGACGCGATCGACACCTACGCGATCAGCTGGTGTGAGGAGCCCAGCCACGTCCTCGAAGTCCTCTTCCTGGGCGATCAGGCCGGCATCGTCGACCTGCCGGGCTACTGCGGGCTCGACATCGTCCCGCTGCTGGAGTCGAAGTACGCGCTGGACGGTGCCCGTCGCATCATGGGAACGCTGTTCGAGAACGAGGCCTACTCGAAGGCACTGGAGGCTCGCAACGGCGTCCAGGAGATCATGCTGGGGTACTCCGACTCCAACAAGGAGAACGGCTACCTCGCCGCCAACTGGTCGCTGTACCGCAATCAGAAGCGTCTCGCGAACATCACGAACGACTTCGACGTGGACATGCGGCTGTTCCACGGCCGGGGCGGTTCGATCTCCCGCGGTGGCGGACCCATGAACGACGCGATGCTGGCGCTGCCCAACGAGACGGTCACGGGCCAGATCAAGTTCACCGAACAGGGCGAGGCGATCGCCGAGAAGTACGCCAACGAAAACATCGCCGAGCGCAACCTCGAACAGATGCTGAACGCGCAGGTGCGCGCTCGCTTCAACGCCCTCGAAGAGCCCGTCGAAGAGATCCCCGACGAGTGGGACGAAGCGATGGAGACGGCCTCGGAAGCGGCCCGACAGAAGTACGAGTCCCTGCTCCAGACCGACGGCTTCGTCGACTTCTTCGAACAGGCGACGCCGATCACGGTCATCGAGAACCTCAACATGGGCTCGCGCCCGGCCTCGCGCTCGGGCGACCGCAGCGTCGAGGACCTGCGAGCGATCCCGTGGGTGTTCTCGTGGACCCAGGCCCGCTGTATCATCCCCGGCTGGTACTCGATCGCGACCGGCCTGCAGGCGTACCTCGACGACGGTGGTGACATCGAGACGCTCCAGAAGATGTACCAGGAGTGGCCGTTCTTCCAGACGAAACTGGACAACGCCTCGCTCGCGCTGGCCCGGACGGACTTCGACATCGCAGAGCAGTACGCGGACCTGGCCGACGACGACCTGCGCGAGCGGATCTTCCCGGACATCAAGCAGGAGTACGATGACACGGTCGATCTGGTCACGCAGATCACGGGTCAGGACAGCCTGCTCAAGCGCGACTGGCTCGAACAGAACCTCGATCGTCGTAACCCCTACGTCGACCCACTGAACCTGCTGCAGGTCCGCCTGCTGGCACAGAGCCACCTCACAGAGACCGAGCGCCGGACGCTTCGTCTGACGGTGCAAGGGATCGCGGCCGGGATGAAGAACACCGGGTAAGCTACGTTCGTCCTCGCTCTGGAGCTGTAAGTAGCCGAATTCTTTTTGACCAACCCACGAGAGCATCCGGCTATGGCACTGGAAACTGTCCTACTGGCGCTCGGCCCGAACGACGACAGCCGTACCGACGAACTCATTCAGGCGGCGAACGACATCGCGGGCCCGTCGGGTGCGTCGATCGTTCTCGCACACGTGTTCACACCCGAGGAGTACGAGGAGGCGACCGAGCGACTCGACTTCGCCGACGCCGCCGACGCTGACGTCGATCAAGTAGCCCAGCGGCTTTCGATCGTACGGGAGGTCGCGAAAGGCCTGGAAGCGGCCGATATCGACTACCACATCACGGGCCGGATCGGCGAACACGGAGCCCGGATCGTCGACATCGCGACCGAGGAAGGCGCCGACCACGTGATCGTCGGCGGCCGCCGCCGATCGCCGACCGGCAAAGCGGTGTTCGGATCGACGGCACAGCACGTCCTGCTCGAATCCCCCGCCCCAGTCACGTTCGTCCGGGGCAAGGAGTAGTACGGCGCGTCGCAGTCGTCTTGGTACAGGGCGTGAAAACCACACTATTCACTCCAGCCGATCGACTCGCAGAGGTATCGGTACGTCGGTGCGCTAGTTGCTCGGGTGATTCGTGTTGTTTTAGTTCGGAATGATGTCGCTCGGAGTCCTTAGAGAGTAGCAAAGAACTGAACGCCCTCGGCCCGCTCGACGGCGTCTGTGCCGGATATCCTCGTTTCACTCGGATAGTGCCGGCGCAGACCCCGCGAGACGCACCTCGCCCGTTCATCCGCCAGGACGCACCGCAAGACAGCACCGCGCCACACGCCTCCCCAGCCGATTCACTCGCTTCGCTCGTTCATCCCTCGCACAGTGTGGTCGCTCGACGGAGCGAGCGACAGCGCGCGCCGACCCGAATTGTTCAGTAGTTCACCGGTATTGACCACGGCTATGTGGTTGGCATTCGCGCGAACGAGCGGTCCGAAGGACCCGGTAGTGAGCGCGATTCACTCGTCCGAGCGAAGCGAGGACGAGCCTTTTTCACCCATGTTTT